>MJGMD1__coassemble_9045_pt1 | contig 2081 bp, 1 predicted proteins | sample MJGMD1__metabat2_low_PE_026 | metagenome-assembled genome bin MJGMD1 | reverse complement strand
CACCATGAGCTGGGCCAAGGGCACTGTTCAGACAGTGACCCTGCACGCCCGGCGGCACGACACCTTCGCCGTCGACCTCCCCCGGGGCGAGGCCGAGCTGTCCAGCAGTGACGGCCGGGTGCCCGACCTGGTCAAGGTAGCCGGCAGCGATCCAGAGCGCATGTTGCTGTCATTCCCCGCCGTCGAATCGCTTGACTACACGATCAGCCTCCGCTGAGGTCCACGACCGGGGACGACCCATGATCGTCAGGCTCCGACCTGTGTTCGGTGGCGACCACGGGGGCCATTGTTCGATAATGGATAGTGTCACGGCTGTGACTTCCCGTGATGACGGCCTGCTGATCCTGGCCGGGACACCCATCGGCTCGTCGAGCCAGGCGTCCGACGAATTGAAGGAAACCCTGCGCAGCGCCGATGTGATCGCCGCCGAGGACACCCGGCTGTTCCGCACACTGCTGGCACGCATCGATGTGCAGACACAGGCCCACATCGTGAGCTATTTCGAGGGGAATGAGTCGGAGCGCACGCCCGGACTGCTGGCCAATCTGCTCGACGGGAAGACCGTGGTGATCGCCACCGACGCCGGCATGCCCTCAATCTCTGACCCCGGATTCCGTTTGGTCAATGCCGCGATCGAGGCGGGCATCCGCGTGAGCGCCGTCCCCGGGCCCAGCGCTGTGACCACCGCGCTGGCCGTCTCGGGGTTGGCCAGCGATCGTTTCTGCTTTGAGGGTTTCCTTCCCCGAGGCGGTGGTGGGCGCCGTCACCGGCTGGCCGAGCTGGCCACGGAGCCACGAACCATGGTGCTCTTCGAGGCACCACATCGGCTGGCAGATTTCTTGGCCGACGCCGCCGACGCCTTGGGCCCCGATCGGCCCGCCGTGCTGTGCCGCGAGCTGTCAAAGCCGTGGGAGGAGGTCATCCGCGGCAGCCTGGCCGAGCTGCACAGATGGGCGGTGGACCACGCCCGCGGTGAGACCACCATCGTCATCGCCGGCCATGTGGTCAGCGCCGAGGAGGGCCTTGCCGACGCGCTCACGCAAGTCGGGACGATGGTCGCCGCAGGCGAACGTCTCAGCAGCGCTGTCTCCCAGGTTGCCGAGCGGACCGGGGTTCGCCGCAAGCTCCTTTATCAGGCCGCTCTCGACCGCAAGGGCGCCCGGTGAGTCCGAGCAAGTCACGAGCTGAGGGGATAATGACCACGTGAATCCGACCGACATCCAGGCGCGACTGGCCGAGGACGGGCTGCCGGCACTTCCCGATCCACTGCCGGCTCCCGTCACCGATGACCACACTCATGCGGACGCGACCGCTGATTTCTCCGGCTTGGATCCCGAGCTCAACCTGGCTGCTGCTGCGGCGGCCGGAGTGCATCGAATCGTGGAGGTGGGCTGCGATCAGCCGAGCAGCGAATGGGCAGTTGACTTCTCCGCCACTCACGACTCGGTTGTGGCGGCAGTCGCCCTGCATCCCAACGACGGTGCACGCATGGCTGCCCGTCAGGGCGCCGAGGCCGTCAATGATGTGATGCGTCGCATCGAGCAGTTGGCCACCGCGCACGAACGGGTGCGGGCGGTCGGCGAGACCGGGCTGGACTATTTCCGCATTCAGGATCCAGTTGGCCAGGCCTTCCAGCGTGAGCTCTTCGCCCGTCATATCGACGTGGCCCAGCGAACGGGAAGGGCATTGGTGATTCATGACCGTGACGCCCACGCCGATGTCGCCGCCGTGCTCGATGAATACGGCTGGCCGGCGCGCACGATCCTTCACTGCTTCAGCGGCGATGCGGACTTCGCGGCCACCTGTCTGGAGCATGACGCCTGGCTGAGTTTCGCGGGCTCGACCACTTTCAAGGCGAACGAGCAGGTGCGCGAGGCCCTCCGGATGACGCCGCCAGACAAAGTGCTCGCCGAGACTGATGCGCCCTATCTCACCCCGGTGCCCATGCGAGGACGTCCCAACGCCCCCTACCTGATGCCGCACACCGTGCGATTCCTGGCGGCGACCCGAGGCATCGAGATCATCGAGCCTGACGCACTTGCCGACTGGTGTGCCCAGCTCGACGTCAACGCATCCATGGC
>MJGMD1__coassemble_3684_pt1 | contig 5383 bp, 3 predicted proteins | sample MJGMD1__metabat2_low_PE_026 | metagenome-assembled genome bin MJGMD1 | reverse complement strand
CGGTGCTGGGTCCGACGCGGACGTTGACTGCGGTGGTGGTGTACTTCGTGCTCGCTGCCGCCTGGGCCGGAGCCGAGGTGGTGGGCGTGGTTGTCGCAGCAGCGGTCTCGGTGGTGGCTGCAGCGGCGGATGCCGTTCCGGTCGCCGCCTTGGCTGCGGTGTCAACCTTGGTGGCCAGCGCGACCACGGTGGGATCAGACGAATAGCGTGAGTAATTCGCCGCGACGAATGCCGCCTTGCCGTTGAACAGAATCGGCACCCAGCCGTTCACCGGATCGCCGGTGACCTGGGCCGTGTCGCCGGGATAGAGCATGCCGATGGACTGGACGGCCGTGCTCTCGCCGGTGCGCACCCACAGATAATCGCTGGAGATCGCCTTGGTGATCTTCACCGTGGTCACTGTGGTGTCGGGCGTGCTCAGCAGCCGGGTGGCAATCCAACCAGCCCGGCCGAAGAAATTGACTGGCGTGTAGTCGCCACTGGCGTTTCCGGTGATGCCGACCTTGTCGCCTGTATGGGCGGTGCCGAGCACCCACGCATTGGGGTCGGCTGCTGTGCGCACATAGGCGTCAGCGGTGAGCTCGGCGGTCGCGGTATTGGCAGCGGCCGTGGTGGCGGTGGTTGACGACACATACTGCGCCTGGATCCAGGCGTCCTTGCCGTTATAGGTGATCGGCAGCCAGCCGTCCTGCTCGGCGCCACGCTGGGTGACCGTGTCGCCCGATGAGAGCGTGGCCAGCACCGCACTGGTCGTATTCGGCCCCTGTCGGACGTTCACCGTGGTGGTGGCCGAGAGGGGGGAGGTTTCGGCATGGGCGAGCGGGGCGAACACCAGCGCCGCCGTGGCGAGAGAGCCCGCCACGATCGTCGAGGTGATTGCCGTGCGCGCCGTCTTGACGAAGGGGTTCACGACTAGTCCTTTCCGCGACCCGCAGGCCGTGTCCATTGATGTGCGTCATCCCAGCGACGCGTCTTCCCCGGCCCACTGTGAACAACGGGCCACGCGCCGACTGGGACAACGGGCGGCAATTTAGGCGGCTCTCATCAATCAAGACAACAGCAATGGGATTGGTTGAGGGTTGGGGGATCCCGAGTTGATTTCAGGCCTGGGATGTGATCTCACGTTTCCATGCGGTCGTCCACGGCGGTAAAGGAGCGTGTCAGAGGTGGGTCAGGCGCCGCCCGCTCGGTTGGCCGACAATGGCGGGAGCGCTTCGGGGCATCACGGCGGCCCGCACCCCGGGGCGTCAACGCAAGGTTGAGGTTCAGGGTGCGGGTTGAGGGTTCAGCCTTTCCTCAGCACGCTCAGCGAATGCTCAGTCTGCGGGGCTATCGCTCAGCTGCGGCGCCCCAATGCCCAGGAGGCGCCAACCACGGCGACGAGACACCATGCCACAAGAATCAGCCAGGCGCCCGGTGCCGCGGCGAAGTCGGCTGACAGGATCGAATGGCGCATGATCTCACCCATGGGTTCAAGGGGCAGCCATTGATGCACGCTTTGACCCCAGCGGGGCAGTCTCTCCACGGGATAGCTCAAGGGGGAGAAGAGCAGGATCACGAAGACCAACACCTGGCTGATCAGCTGGGCCAGCGTCGGGGGACACAGATTGGCGATGGCATAACCGATTGATGCCGCCGTGAGTGCGATCAACAATGCGGCGGGCACGATCACCCAGCTCATCGACAGCGCTATCTGGAAACGCAAGGCTCCGATGATGATCGACAGCACGAGCCCCGGCAGGGCCACCATCGTCCAGACGGCAAGATCGGCCATCAGGAAGATGGGCCGAGAGATCGGTAGAGCGCGCATCCAGTCGAGGCTGCCCTCGGTGCGTGATTGGGCCACGAACTGGGGCGTCATGACCAGTCCAAGCATGATCAGCGAGATGGTGGGTGCCCCGGTCACCAGATACCGAGCGGCATCCGGGGCGGGATTGCCGATCAGCAGCCCATAGCCCACGACGGTGGCGACCGCGAGCACGAGCTGCACCACCACATAGAGCGGCAGCAGAGTGAGATTACGGCGCAACTGCCACTGGAAGACAAGGGCGAATTGACGCCGCCGAGCCACGGCTGCCGGTGCCGGCATCGAGGTTCTCGTCGAGCCCTGGGGGCTGTGTAGGGCCAGGGGGATGCTCATGCTTGGTGCTCCTTGAGAGAGGTCTGATCGCCAGAATTTGGTATGTCGACGGGGGCGCCGATCGAATGGCGATCTGTCACCAGGTCGATGTAGGCGTCCTCCAGCGATACCGGCGAGAGCTCATAGCGCTCGATCACCCCGGCGCTCAGTTCGTCGGCTGCCCAGGCGACGAGCGCAGCCGCCTGGCTCGAGGAAACCAGGGCGCGGCTGCGATGATCGCCCACGGCTGTCGCCACGATGTCAGCCGGCCATCGGGGGTTTCGGCCGGGCGTCTGGTCGACCTCGAGAGTGAGCATTCCCGCGCGGTCATGCACCAGCGCGGCAGGGGTGCCCTGGGCGAGCACTCGTCCCTGGTTGAGCACCACCAGTCGGTCAACGACTCTTTCGGTCTCGCGCACATTGTGGGTGACCAGGAGCACTGCGTGTCCGGCGTCGGCGAGCAGGCGGATCTGAGTCCACAAGAGACGTCGACGTACCGGATCGACATCATTGGTCGGCTCGTCGAGCACCACCAGGGGAGCTGGCCTGGCCAGACACATGGCGAAGGCGGTGAGTCGTGCGATGCCGCCGGAGACCTTCTGGCTGGCGACATCAGCCCAGGGGCCGATGTCGAGTGCGTCAATCAGTTCACGGGCGCGTGCGCGCATCGGGCGGGCGGGAGCTCCTCGCATGCGTCCGACCAGCTCGATGGCGCGTCGGGGAGTCAGGCCGCTGATGGGCACATTGGCCTGAGCCTGCAGGCTGACCAGCCGTCGAGCCAGTGAGGGGTGCGCGATCGAGTCGATGCCGTTCACGTGGATGGTGCCGGTATCGGGCTTGGTCAGGCCGACGATCTGGTTGACCAGCGTGGTCTTTCCCGAGCCGTTGTGCCCCAGAAGCCCGACCACCTGTCCCGCCTCTGCCTGCATCGTGACCGCGTCATTGGCCTGCACCAGGCGGGATCCCTTACCGAAATGCTTGTGCAGATCGTGCACATCGAGGACTGCGTTCATCGTGTCTTTCCTTGGTCGGTGGCGCTGTCGCCGCCGGTCGTGCTGACTCCGGTATGAGTGAGATACCAAACGGTATATACCGAGAATCTATGGGGATTCCGAAAGGTATGTCAAGTGCATGGTTCTCGATAGACTGTTCTTCGACCCGTGAGGAGAAAAGGCATGGCCAGCAAGGATGAGCGCACCGATATCGGCTCGGCACTGTCCAGCCTCAGTGCCGCGTTATCGCAGCTGTCGAGCGCGGTGGTGAGCCAGACCGGCGACGAGCTCAATGCGCGGGTCACCGATCCGTTGCGGCGGGCCACTGAGCAGATCACCGATGTGGCCGACCGGCTTGGCAATGGTTCCGACACTCGGCGCCGTGGCATGGAGGCGACCCGCGAGGCGCTGCTTGATGCTGCGGCGCAGCTGTTTGCCGAGAAGGGCTATGAGGGCACCGGGGTGTCTGAGATCGCCCGGCTGGCTGGCTATACGAAGGGTGCTCTGTATGCGAATTTCGCCAGCAAGGAGCAATTGTTCAGGGCCTTGATTGAGCGGGAGTCGCTGCGCTCGTCCGAGAGCCTGGACTCGTTGATCCACGGGCCTGGCCTTGATTCAACCGAGGGCGGATCAATGGACAATGGCGGGGCCTCCCAACGTGATGTTCTGCTCTGGCTGGAGGTGAATCTGTACGCCATCCGTCATCCAGAGGCCCGTGATGAGGTGCTGGCGACCGTCGACGAGCGACTTCGACGTCTGGCGGTGGCGATTGCCCGGGCCAACGGTGACATGGCTCGGTGGTGCAGTGCCTGGGATGCGCCTTCCTCGGGGGAGTCTCCCGAGGAAGCCTCCACTCGGGGTGACATTCCGCAGCGCTATCTTGACGCTGCTCTCACGCTGGTGGCGGTCGAGTCCTATTCGGGCGTGGTCTCCATGCTCGCGCCCGAGTGGGATGTCGAGCAGGCGCGGGATCGGATCATCTCCGGCATCGTGCGTACGGAGACGGCTCACCGCGACGACTGACGACGTGGATGGAATTCACGGTCTGGCGTGCGCGAAGATGGGGCGAGCCTGTGACTAGAATGGTGCGAGCCTCCATAGCTCAGCTGGCAGAGCAAGGGACTTTTAATCCTTGGGTCCGGGGTTCGATCCCCCGTGGGGGCACTGTAAAACGCCTAGTCAGAGTGTGAATCGAGCGACTGGCCAAGTGCTTCGGTGGCATATGCGGTAACAAGTGAGTTCGAGCACTCGCGCAGGAAAAGAGCCGCCAGCCGCAATGGGGGACGGCTCTTCTGCGTCTGTGATGACAGCGACTGCGTTGCCTAGCGATGGTGGCACTCGGGGCAGCAGGTCAGCCAGAGCAGGATGATGCTGTGAGCCCCCGAATCGTCGCGGTTGGAAGCTTTTCCGGTGGCGCAACGGGGCGAAGGGCTTTCTGGGCGGGCTCCTTCTGTCACGGGCTTTGTCTCAGATATTTGCCAGCGCTGCGGTGCTGGTCACGTTGGCGATCAGCGCACCCGGCTGGATGGTGCGCAGCAGCGTCACCATCATCTCGGCTGGTACCGAGACGCATCCGGCCGTCGGGGCACCGTTGTCCACATGGACGAAGAAGGCGGACCCCGCGCCCGGTGTGCGCGCCTGGTTGTAGCCCATCACCATGCCGTAGGCGTATTGCACCGGATAGTCAGCCATTCGCTCATTGGGGTTCGCACACCCCGGGCGTTCCTGCCAGGTGTTGTATGCGGGGTCGTTGGAGTCAGAGATATAACACGATGACGGGGTGATGGCGCGATAAGGAAGCGCTGACCCGGGGTTGCCCGCGGAACCGAACGCTGAGACCAGTGGCCATACGCCGGCCGGCGTCGCGGTGGATGACTCTGAGGCGGTGCCGATCCCTGCGGAACCCACATGCCCCCATCCCTGGGTGATGGTGGCCCAGGTGCCATTCGCCTGTTTTGCGACCAGCACGACATGGGCCGATGAGCCGGACCCGACCGAAACGAGAATCTGCGAGGTCCGCTGCGCTGCGCGCGACGAGGCCACCAGCTGGGCGATACCTGATTCCTGTGCGGGGCCGCCGGCCTGTGCGGCGCCTGTCCGAGGAGATGGGGCCTCGGCACGATCCGAGGCGGTGGTTGCGTGGGGCGTCGTCGACTCAGGCGACGGAGTTGGTGTGGGACTCAGCGGGGGGGGGGGGTTGTTGCTGAGCTTGATGAGGGCGAGGCAAGAATCGCGCTCGCCGATTGAGGCGTGGAATGCGAGGTCACCCAGG
>MJGMD1__coassemble_2031_pt1 | contig 23679 bp, 24 predicted proteins | sample MJGMD1__metabat2_low_PE_026 | metagenome-assembled genome bin MJGMD1 | reverse complement strand
CCGGACTTTACAACTCCTCCCTGGCAGGGTCACAGACCCCACCAGGGAGGAGTTTCCACATGTAGACGTATATTTCTTGATAATCCACAGATTCATATAGGACGGACCTCATGGCCAACTCAGCTGACGAGTCGCGCTCACACGACCAGGAGAATCCGGGAGCCGGACGACAGCGTCCAGGCCGCCGGCGTCCTTATCGTCCCCTCGGGGGCTCGCAATCACATGACTCCCGAGATCGACGTCGGGAGGGTTCTGGTTCGTCCGATTTCGGTCGCGGCTCAGGCCGAGATTCGTCCAATGAGGGACGAGGCGGCGGCTCCCGCCGGAGCTCCGGGGGGAGCGGCCGCTCCTTTGATCGCCGCGACAACCAAGACTCGCGTCCACGTGAAGAGAATCGTTCCGGCTGGCGGCGCGACGACCGCGGTGCCAGCCGCCCGGGTGGGGGCCGTTCTGGGCGGGATCAAGATCGGGGTGGCCGTGGCGGGTGGCGCGATGACCGCGATCGCAGGAACACTGAGGGTCGTCGTGGTTCCGATTTTCGGAGCCGAGGTCCGAGACGCCCGGGTGCGAGCGAAGGGCCGGGATCGGGCAGGCGCTGGGATGACGATCGGGGCGGTTCCCCGAGGAGTTTCGGCAGCGATCGTGGCGAGCGTCGTGGCAACGAGGGGCGTTATGGACGTCCATCCGACGGTCGTGGATCGGACCGACGGTCACGTGGAAATGACAACTGGGGATCGCGGGATGGCTCCCCGCGTCGGGATTCTTTCCGTCGTGATGATCGTCGTGGCTCGGGATCGGGATATCAGGGATCGGGTCGATCCGACTTCGCGCGAAGGGACTCACGGGGATCAGACTTTGGCCGCGCGCCGGGCCATGGGAATGATCGTTTCCGCGATCGCGAGAATCGTGGAGACGGCGCGGGTTCTTCGGACCGTGGTGGGAGACGGGGCGATGGGGACTTCAGGCGCTCTGATGAGCAGCGCGGAGGGCGACGCCCTCAGCAGCGCTCGGGTTCCGGGCGTCCCCATCGGAATTCTGGACGTTCCGGAGGTTTCTCCGAGCGAGCTGGTTCACGCGAAGGCTCACAGTTCTCTCGTCGACGTGATGACAGGGATTCACGCTATGGCAGGCCCGATCGTGAAGAGCACTATGTGGCCCCCGGTTTGGAAAAGCCGGCGGACGAGCCCACCGTCGACACCTCGTTGATCGATCTGAAGTCGATTCCCGGACCGGTGCGCGCCGAATTGCGGGCACTTCCGAAGGATTTGGCCACCGTGGTGATGGCGCACATGATGGCGGCTGGTGAGCTCATCGAGTCTGATCCGGCGCTCGCCCAGGCACACGCGATGGCGGCTCGCCGCAGGGCTGCCCGATTGCCCCTGGTTCGGGAGGTCGCCGCGGAGACCGCCTACGCCAATGGTGACTATGCGACGGCGCTGGCTGAGTATCGCGCCGTGGCCCGGATGACGGGCAATGATGACTATCTGCCGGTGATCGCCGACTGCGAAAGGGCCCTGGGCAAATTCGATCAGGCACTCAGGACGATCCGTGACGCCCATCAGGCAGATCTTGACGAGGTGCAGCAGGTGGAGCTCGTGCTGGTTGAGGCTGGCCTGCGCGATGACATGGGACAGCGTGCCGAGAGCCTGCGTCTTCTGCGCGAGGCGATCAGGGATCGCCTCGGCCCCAAGGAATCGCAGGCACGCCTGCGTTACGCCTATGCCAACCTGCTGCAGCAGGAGGGGAATGATGACGACGCCGTGCGCTGGTTTGAGGCGTCCCAGGCCCTGGACGTCGATGCCGACCTGGATTCAGACGATCGATTGCGTGATCTGGGCGTCGACGTGCCGGAGAAGGAGCCTGACTTCGATGAGGAGGACTATCTCCTGATCCAGGAGGAGGCCGGCGATCCCGAGTTTGACACACCCACGGACGACGACGCCGAGCGTGGGTCTGACCAGGCCGATGTCGGAGCTGATCGATCTGCTGAGGATGACTCAGACCAGGATGATTCCGGGTCAGACAATTCAGGCAGCGTCGATTCTGGCGGGATCCACGCGAACGAAGCCGACTCAAGCGAGGTCGATCCTGGCCGGCACGATTCCGTCGAGGTCAACTCGGCCTCAGCCGGTTCCGGAGCGGTCACCTCTCATGAGGATGACTCGCCTGCAGCCGAGTCAAGCCATCTCGAGTCGACGTCGGGCGTTCCTGCCCACGCAGATTCGGATCACGCAGATGTCGGGCCGAACGCATCCGCTGAGGCTGATTCACAAGCTGCCGGTGAGCTGCGAGCTGACGGTTTGCCTGGCTCGCCGGACGTTGAAGCGAAGTCCTCGAATCTTGACGATCAGCTAGATCGGGACGGTCAGCCGGCTCTGGACGATCAGCCGGCTCTTCCTCTGGAGCCCTCGACGGCCTCCGAGCCGGGTGCCGCGCCAATCTCGTCGGTTGGCTTGGTTCCCAATGCCGACTCATCCAGTGTCGACTCGTCTTCCGACAAGGCTCCGGATCTTCGCGGCGTGTCCGCGCAAGCATCTTCGTCGGGTTCCGGATCGGTTGGCGCCGGTCCCTCGCCAACAAATGTTGAGCCCCAAGGAACCCCGGCTGACGAGGATGGCCGAGATCAGCGGGAAGACGCCGACGACGAGCCCTGGGACCGCCCGGGCGAGGGAGACGCCTCATGACCTCCGTGGTCGGGCCCGGCCAGGCGCTGTGTGACAGCTATGACGCCGCCATGTTCGACCTCGATGGTGTGATCTATCTGGGGCCGGATCCCGTGCCCGGTGCGGCTGAGGCCGTGGACGGCCTTCGGGCACACGGTCTCCAGGTGGGATTCGTGACGAACAATGCGGCGCGACCTCCCGAGGTCGTCTCCGACCAGCTCACCGCCATCGGCGTGCGGGCCACCGTCGATGATGTGGTCACCAGCGCGCAGGCAGCGGCGAGGATGCTCACCGAAGCCCTGCCCGCCGGGTCAAAGGTCCTCTGTCTCGGCACGCAGGCCCTCATCGACGAAGTGGTGGGCGCAGGTTTTACCGCCGTGGCCAGCCGATTGGATCATCCTGATGCGGTGATCCAGGGCTATGACCCGCAGATGACCTGGCCGCGAGTCACCGATGGCGTCCACGCCATTCAGGCGGGGGCCCAATGGTTCGCGTCCAATCTGGACATCACTCGTCCCACCGATCTCGGGTTGGAGCCAGGGGTCGGCACTCAAGTCGACGCCGTGCGCGCCTGCTTCCCGGATCGTGAACCCATGGTTGCGGGAAAGCCCTATCCGGCGCTCCTGCTGGAGACGAAGCGGCGTCTGGGCGTGCAACATCCCATTTTCGTGGGGGACCGGCTTGATACTGACATCCGCGGCGCTTTCAACACACACATGGACTCATTGTTCGTGTTCACCGGAGCCCATGGAATCCGCGATCTGGTGGAGGCCGCCCGGCCTGAGCGGCCGACACATATCGGCTACGACGCCCGCGCATTGCTGGCCCCGGCGCGAAGAGTCACCATGAAGGACTCCACGGCCCGGTGCGGCGATCAGCGCGTCCGGCTTGTTGCCGGACGCCTTGAGCTTGACGACATCCCCGAGGACCTCTCCGATCAGCTTGACGCCCTGTGGGCAGCCTTGCAACTGCTGTGGCGGCGCAGCGATGAGGTGACCCAGGACCGTGAGTCCCTCGACCGACAGGCCTTGGACCAGTCGACACCGGATCGCCAGACGTGGGCACAGCTGAATGATCTCGATCAGCTCCATTGACGGTTGCGAACCGGTCGGTGTCCTTGTGTCGGGGGGATGCCCGCGCCGGCTCTCCGTGGATCATTGAACACTGTTCATCGAATATCGCTAGGCTCTTCTCCGGGGCCAGCGGGCTCCGGGGTAGGCCACTGCGCGAATAATCGCCGCACTGGTCGAATTCTTGAACAAGGAGCACATCCATGACAGCGACACCCGCCCGGACAGAGCCAGTCGTCGACGAGGTCAGCCGGGGATTCCAAGCCAGCGATCTTGCGCTGATCGCCGTCTTCGCCGCCCTGATGGCGGTTTTCGCGCTGATCCCGCCGATTTTCACCGTGGGCGCGGTCCCCTTTTCGCTGGCCATGATCATCGTGCTGCTGGCGCCGCTCGTCCTAGGCTCGATCAGAAGCGGTGCCGCGATGGCCCTCTACCTCCTGGTTGGAGTGGCTGGGCTTCCCGTCTTTTCCGGGGGAGCCTCCGGCCCGGCGAAGCTGATCGGTCCCACCGGCGGATATCTGATGGGCTATATCGCCTGTGGGCTCATCTGCGGTGCCGTCATGACGGCGGTGGTGGCGCGACGTCCCAGCCGACGGGTCCTTCCCGTGGTCCTCTCGCTGATCGGTGTGCTGGGCGCGGTAATTGTCCATGTCTTCGGGGTCGCATGGTTCATGGTCGGGCCGCTCCATCTCACGCTGGGTAAGGCCCTCGTGACCACCGGCGTCTTCTTCCCGTGGGATCTGGTCAAGGCAGTGCTGGCCGGCCTGCTCGCCACAGCCGTCTTCATGGCCTATCCCAGGCTGATGCCGCGCCCGCATGGCGCGCGGAAGTGACAGGATCTGTCAGGTGATCGATTTCAGCGAGGTCGCCGTCCAGGTTGATGGTTATGACCTGGAGGGACGCTCCACCAGCACCGCGATTCTGCGGGGCATCACGGCGACACTCGCGGAACATCGGGTCGCCGTGATCGGGGCCAATGGCTCGGGGAAATCCACCCTGCTCAAGCTGGTCAACGGGCTCATGAAGGTGAGCTCGGGCCGGGTTCTCGTCGACGGACGTGACCCGGCGAGACAGGCACGGGAGGTGCGTCGCCATGTGGGCCATGTGTTCACCGATCCTGGCGCGCAGTTGATCATGGCCACCCCGCTGGAAGAGGTGGAGCTGAGCCTGCGATCGTCGGTGCCACGCCGCGAGGAGCGCAGGGAGCGCGCGCTGGCCATTCTCGAGACGCACGGGCTCGCCCGGTTGGCGAACCGCAGCGTCCACGCCCTGTCGGGCGGTGAGCGCCAGCTCGTCTCGCTGGCGTCAGTGCTGGCCGTTGATCCGACGATCATCATCGCCGACGAGCCGACGACGCTGCTGGACCTGAGCAACCGAATTCTCCTGTCGCACGCCTTCGACGAGCTTGAGCAGCAACTCGTGGTGTCCACCCACGACCTGGAGTTGGCGGCCAGGATGGACCGGGTGCTGCTTATTGACCACGGGCGACTCATCGACGACGGTGCCCCCGATGAGGTGATCGCCCGCTATCGAGCCATGATGTCCGAACGGGCTGAGGCGTCAGGGGAGGCTGGTCTCCCGGCCCGGGACGAGGGGACCGGGACAAAGGGCGCGGCGGCACGAGTCGGCGCCCCTGGACAGCCCGGGACGGGAGGAACCGGGGGCCAGATGTCGCCGCGAGAACCGGATCACGCCGGAGCGGGTCCCACCCCCAACGCCGCTGCGGTCCTCGCCTCCGACCCCGGAGCCCGCGATGACCGCTGAAGCCTTCATGGGTGTCTACCGCGCGGGCCATTCCCTGATGCATCGATGCCCCCTATGGGTCAAATATGTTCTCCTCGTCGCGGTGGGTGTGGTTCCCTTCTTCCTGAAGAATGTGACGCTCTCCGCGGTCGCCTTCGCCGTCGCGGGAATCCTGCTCGTAGCGGGGGCCCGCCTTGGGATCAGCCAATTGAATCCAGGCCTGGGCCTGATCGTGATGAACGCGGTGATCATCGCCTATGACTGGATATTTCGTAGCTGGCAGGAGGGAATCGTCTTCGCCTGCGGAATGATCGCCACCCTGTGGCTGGCTCGCATCATCACCTCCACGACGCCCACCGGGGTGATCATGGACGGGATCGCCGCCTGCGCCCGACCCTTCAAGGTGGTGGGGGTCAATCCGGAGAAGTTCGCCCTGACGGTGTCGGTGATGTGGAGTTCCATTCCCTATCTGCTGGTCTCAGTGCGCACCGTGCGGGATGCCGCCAGGGCCCGCGGCCTGCATTTTTCCTGGAGGTTCGTGGCACCGGTCCTGGTGACCGCGGTGGGGCATGCCCTTGCGGTGGGCGAGGCGCTGCAGGCCAGGGGCCTGGGGGATTAGCCGCCGACTGCTCGCTCATCTCCGCAGAGCGCTAGGCTCAGCGCCTGTGGAGATGAGCGAGCAGGCATCTGGGCACGCAGTCGTCAGCAGTGAGGGCGATATCGGGCCACAGAACCGTCCCAGTGACGATCCCCAGGTCACAGCCGGGCAAACCCCAGTTGGGGATGACCAGGCCGCCACCGAAGCGACGCCACAGGCTCCCGTCACCGGAAACAATCAGGTCGACGAGCTTCTGCGCGGACTGGTCGACGTTGACCAAGCGCCCCTTCCGGAGCGCGCCCGGCGACTGGGAGCCGCCCAGGAACAGCTCCAGGCGATTCTGAATTCCTCGCGCGATGGCGGCATCCCCATGCCCGCGCCGCACCCCGATTGATCGCCGAGCAGCGCTGCCGCGACATGAGCGGATGGCAAGAGCGCTGATCGGTCGCAGCGGCTCGCTAGGCTGGCAGACGTGAACCAAAGCCGTCGCGTCGCCGTCACCGTGCATCCCGTTCGGACCGAGGCCCTTGACGGGGCGGCCGAATTCATTTCCGGCATGAACCGTCATGGCATCGAATGCGCTGTGGAGCCGAGTCGGGTGGCCGAGATGCGTCGTCGCCTGCCCGAGGTGCCCATCATGGCGCTGTCTGATGACTCGCATGTCGAGCTCATGGTCGTCTTCGGGGGCGATGGCACGATCCTGCGGTCAGCCGAATGGTCATTGCCGCATCGCGTGCCCCTGCTGGGCGTCAACCTGGGGCATGTGGGATTTCTCGCCGAGCTGGAGGCCTCCCAGATCGACCAGTTGATCAAGCAGGTCGCCGAGCGTGATTATGAGATTGAGAAGCGTCTCACCCTCGCTGTGGAAGTGCACGACGCCGAGGGCAACACCGTGTGGGAGTCGTTCGCGGTCAACGAGGTCTCCACCGAAAAGGCATCGCGCGAGATGATGGTTGACCTTCTGGTGACCATTGACGGGCGCCCACTGTCGCGCTGGGGATGCGACGGGGTGCTGGTGGCCTCCGCATCCGGGTCGACGGCCTACGCCTTCTCCTGTGGTGGGCCGGTGATGTGGCCCAACACCGAGGCCTTCGAGGTGGTGCCGATCGCCGCGCACGCCTTGTTCTCCGCCGCCTGCGTCGTGGCTCCCACATCCACGGTTGACCTGCGCATGATGGGGGACATGTCCCTGGGGGCGGTCGTGTGGTGCGATGGCCGCCGCAGTGTCGATGTGCACGCCGGATATCGCATCGGCGTGCGCCGCAACGGCGATGATCTACAGATCGCCCGGCTGCGTGAGCAGCCGTTCACCACCCGCTTGGTCAAGAAATTCGGCCTCAACATCGACGGCTGGCGCAGCGCCGGCCAGCCGCGCCCCAGCACAGAGCCATGCTGACCGATCTGCATATCCGCCAGCTTGGCGTGATCACCGAGTCGCATCTGGAACCCGCGCCCGGCCTCACCGCCGTCACCGGGGAGACCGGCGCCGGCAAGACGATGATCGTCACCGGGCTGGGTCTGCTCATGGGGCATCGTGCCGACGCAGGCATGGTGCGAACGGGGGCGGATCGCGCCCAGGTCGAGGGGATCTTCACTGATCTGGAGGCCGTCACTGAGCGACTCGATGAGCTCGGCGCCCAGGTCGAGTCCGGGGAGTTGATCGTCGCCCGACAGCTTCGCTCGAATGGGCGTTCGCGGGCATGGCTGGGTGGGGTCGCCGCCCCGCTCGGCACGATCTCCGAGGTGGTGGGTGATCTTGCCACCATCCACGGGCAACTGGAACAGGTGCGCCTGGGCAGCGAGGAGCGTCAACGTCAGGTGCTTGACGGCTTCGCCGGGCCCGAGTTCGCCGCACAGCTGGCCCACTACCGCACGCAATTCGAGGAGCGCCGTCGCCTGCGCCAGGAGCTGAGCGAGCGGGTGGAGCACTCCCGCGAGCGGGCCCGCGAACGGGATGTCCTGGCCTTCGGGCTGGCCGAGATCGAGAAGGCTGATCCGCAGCCAGGGGAGGATGTGGAGCTCGCCGCCCGCGCCGAGCGTCTGCAGGCGGTGGACGACCTCAGGATGCTGGCCGCCGAGGCCAGCCATGCCCTGTCCGGCGCCGACGACGGGGATCCTGACGATCCCGGGGTCGTCGGGCTCGTGGGCATGGCGGTGAAGGACACCCAGCGCATTCTTGAGCTCGACGCCGGGGCCGGTGAGCTCGCCACGCAACTCACTGATCTCAACCTGGCGGCCCAGGAGGCTGCCGGCGCACTCGCCTCCTATCTGGCCGGGCTCGACGCCGATCCGGTGGCCCTTGAGACGATCACCACCCGCCGCGCCGCACTGGCCGAGCTGACGCGCAAATATGGTGAAGACATCGATGCGGTGCTCGCCTGGGCGCGCGATGCCGCCGCCCGGGTCGGTGATCTGGGGGAAGACGAGACCAGGATCGATCAACTGCGCTCCGAGATCGCCGACCTCGATGAGCAGCTTGCCACGCGAGCCGCAGCTCTCCATGATCTTCGGGCCGAGGCCGCCGGACAGCTTGCCACCCGGGTACGCGCCGAGCTGACGGCCCTGGCCATGCCGCATGCCCGTCTGGAATACCGTCTCGAAGCCCTCGACGAGCCCGGTCCGTGGGGCATCGACCGGGTGAATCTGCTGTTCTCGGCCAACCCCGGCAGCCAACTGGCGCCCCTGGCGAAGGTGGCCTCCGGGGGAGAGCTCTCCCGCATCCGATTGGCCCTTGAGGTGGTGCTGGCGGGATCTGAGGAGGGACATACCTTCGTCTTCGATGAGGTGGATGCGGGCGTCGGCGGCCAGGTGGCCACCGAGATCGGTCGACGGCTGGCTCAACTGGCCCGTCACTCGCAGGTGATCGTCGTCACGCACCTGGCCCAGGTGGCGGCCTTCGCCCAGCGGCATTATGTGGTCACGAAATCGAGCGACGGTCAGATAACGTCCAGCGATGTGGAGCTCGCCACCGGTGATGAGCGTCTGCGCGAGATCGCCCGGCTGATGGCCGGGTCGGAGTCGGACAAGGCGCTGGCCCACGCCCGGGAGCTGCTCGCCCAGGCCGAAGCCGACATCAGCGCCTAGGGTGCGGCCGACCACCCGTGACCCGGACTGCTGAGAGCTGAACGACCCGATTCCGTTTTCCCTTGCGTCGTCCTCTATGCTGGAGGTCCGTGGGGAACGCCAAGCAAACCAAGCATGTATTTGTCACCGGAGGCGTCGCCTCCTCTCTCGGGAAGGGCCTGACGGCTTCAAGCCTCGGCAGCCTGCTCGTGTCGCGCGGACTCAGCGTCACGATGCAGAAGCTCGACCCCTATCTCAATGTCGATCCCGGCACGATGAACCCTTTCCAGCATGGTGAGGTCTTCGTGACCGAGGACGGCGCCGAAACCGACCTGGACATCGGCCATTACGAGCGATTCCTGAACCGTAACCTCAATGCCCGCGCAAATGTGACCACCGGACAGGTGTATTCCTCGGTGATCACCAAGGAGCGTCGCGGTGACTATCTCGGTGAATGCGTGCAGGTCATTCCGCATATCACCGATGAGATCAAGTCGCGGATGCTCAATGTGGCCCAGCCCGGCGACGATGTGGTGATCCACGAGATCGGCGGCACGGTCGGCGATATCGAATCGCAGCCCTTCCTGGAGGCCTGTCGCCAATTGCGTCGCGATATCGGGCGCGAGAACACCTTCTACATCCACGTCTCGCTGGTGCCCTATATCGGGCCCTCCCATGAGCTCAAGACCAAGCCCACCCAGCACTCGGTGGCCGCACTGCGCAGCGTCGGCATCCAGCCTGACGCCCTGGTCTGCCGCTCGGCGATGGAGCTGCCCGAGTCGATCAAGCGGAAGATCGCCTTCTCCTGCGATGTCGACGAGGAAGGCGTGGTCGCCTGCCCCGATGCGTCCAGCATCTATGCCATCCCGAAGGTCCTGCATCATGAGGGTCTCGACGCCTATGTGGTGCGGATGCTCAATCTTGCCTTCCACGACGTGGACTGGACCACGTGGAATGATCTGCTCGACCGCGTCGAGCGTCCCACCGAGGAAGTCACCGTGGCTCTGGTGGGTAAGTACATCGATCTGCCCGACGCCTATCTGAGCGTGGTCGAGGCCATCCGTGCCGGGGGCTTCGCCAATTGGGCCCGGGTGCGGGTGCGGTGGGTGAAGTCCGACGACTGCGAGACCGATGAGGGCGCCGCCGAGCAGCTGGGCGATGTTGACGGCGTGATCATTCCCGGCGGCTTCGGCATCCGTGGCGTCGAGGGCAAGCTGGGCGCCATCAAATATGCGCGCGAACACAAGGTTCCGATCCTCGGCCTGTGCCTGGGCTTGCAGTGCATGGTCATCGAGGTGGCCCGCGATGTTGCCGGGATCACCGATGCCGCGTCCAGTGAATTCGAGCCCGACTCAAAGAACCCGGTGATCGCGACCATGGCCGAGCAACGCGAGATCGTCTCGGGCGAGGGCGATATGGGCGGCTCGATGCGACTGGGCGCCTATCCCGCCGAGTTGAAGCGGGGCAGCATCGTTGCCCAGCTCTACGGCCGGACCAAGGTCTCGGAGCGTCATCGTCACCGCTATGAGGTGAACAACTCCTACCGTGAGCAGCTGGAGAATGCCGGAATCATCTTCTCCGGCCTGTCACCCGACCGGAACCTGGTCGAGTACATCGAGCTGCCCGCCGAGGAGCATCCCTTCTTCGTGGCCACCCAGGCCCATCCGGAGTTCACCTCCCGGCCGACCAAGGCGAACCCGCTGTTCAGCGGGCTGGTGCAGGCCGCCATCGAGCATTACAAGTCGACGCACAGCCATACGCACGCCACGGGTCGCAAGAAGCCGGCGACGCGACGCACCCGGACCGGAGCCAAGGCCAAGCGCACCACGCGCAAGGCGGCCCGCCCGAGTGCGGTGAGCGCCAGTGAGTGATCTGGTCGATCGGGCTGAGCACTGGCCGATCCTGAGTCATCGGGTGGAGGCGACTGGTCGCGTCTGCGATTTCGTGGAGGACCGGGTCGCCCGCCCCGATGGCGGCACGATGACCCGGCAGTGGGTGACCCATCCGGGGGCGGTGGCCATCATGGCACTCGACGACCGGCAACGGGTGGCTGTTGTCGACCAATATCGTCATCCTGTGGCGATGCGACTCGTGGAGCCGCCTGCGGGCCTGTTGGACAAGCCCGGTGAGGCCCCCCTGGCTGCAGCCAAGCGAGAGCTCGCCGAGGAGGCGATGCTCGCCGCCGATGAGTGGCGGGTACTGGTTGACATCTACACCTCGCCCGGTGGTCTGGAGGAGTCCATCCGCATCTATCTGGCGCGTGGCCTCCATCGTGTGCCCCATCCCCAGGGATTCGTCGTGGAGGACGAGGAGCTCGATATGAGCGTGAGCTGGCTTGCGCTCGACGAGCTCGTCACCAAGATCTATGCCGGCAAGGTGCAGAACCCGAATATGGTGACCGGCACGCTGGCCCTCAGCCTCGCCCTGGCCCGGGACGGGATCGACTCCCTGCGTGACGCCGAATCGCCGTGGCCCGCCAGGCAGGTGCGCAGTGCGCGGCGCAAGGAGATCGAGGCGCTTGGCTGAATCTCGCGATCCTGATGATGCCGCGACCGGCGACGGGCAATCCGGCCGTGACCGGCTCGCGGACTGGCTTGAGGACTATCTCGACCATCTGAGCGTGGAGCGCGGATTGTCCCTCAACACCGTGGCCGCGTATCGCCGGGATCTGCGTCGCTATGTGGATCATCTGCGCGCCCGGGGCATCGCCAGCCCTGAGCAGATCACCACCGGTGATGTCGCCGGATTCGAAGAGTCCCTGGCCCGCGGTGACAGCCATCATCGTCCGCTCGCCGCCGCGAGCATCGGGCGTGCGGTGGTGGCGGTGCGCACCTTCCACGCCTTTGCGGCCCGCGAGGGCATGGTGACCACGAATGTGGCGGCGCCCCTGCATCCGCCCCATCCCGGCAAGCGGCTGCCCAAGGCGCTCAGCGTGCACGAGGTCAGCCAACTCATCGACTCCATTGAACGTGACACCCCGATCGGGCTGCGCGACGCTGCGCTGTGTGAGCTTCTCTATGCGACCGGCGCCCGCATCAGCGAGGCGCTGAGCCTTGACGTCGACGAGCTGACCCGAGTGCTGTGCGATCCCCAGAGCTCGCTGCGGGTGATCGGCAAGGGAAACAAGGAACGCGTCGTCCCCTTGGGTAGCTATGCCCGCGATGCCGTGGACGCCTGGCTTGTGCGCGGCCGACCGGCCCTGGCCTCACACGCGAAGAAGTTCACCCCGGCGCTGTTCCTCAACACCCGTGGCGCTCGGCTGTCGCGGCAGAGCGCCTGGGAGCTGCTGCGCACCCGGGCGGCCAAGGCGTCCATCGACACCGAGATCGGACCCCACAGCCTGCGTCATTCCTTTGCGACCCATCTGCTGGACGGCGGCGCCGACATCCGCGTGGTGCAGGAGCTGCTGGGTCACGCCTCGGTGTCCACCACCCAGATCTATACCGAGGTGACCGCCCAACAGCTGCGCGAGGTCTATGCCAGCTCGTTCCCCCGGGCGCGGTGACGAGCACGAGCGTCGACGTGGCGAGCGGTTCGCCAAGGCAGACAGGGTGAGCAGGGCCTGCTCCCCCCGGGGGCTCTTGTTGGCGGGCGAGAGCCCACCTTCACTACTGTTGGTCGGGACAGAAGAGGAGAACGCAGATGGCAACGCACGGTTCCGAGGGCGCGTCCCAGACCCATGGTGATGAAATCCCCGGTGAGCTCGATGCGACCGGACGGATCTTCCCTGATCTGGTGGTTCCGAGCCTGGACGACGGCCCGAGGACCTCGACGGTCATCGCCATGTGCAATCAGAAAGGCGGGGTGGGCAAGACCACCACGACGATCAACCTCGGTGCGGCGCTGGCCGAGCTCGGACGATCGGTGCTGCTCGTGGATTTCGATCCGCAGGGCTCGGCGTCGTTGGGTCTGGGCGTGCATCCCCACACCATCGAGCACAGCGTCTACGACCTGCTGATGGGCAGCGAGCTGAGCTTCGACGATGTGGTGATCTCCAATCGCATCCCCGGGCTGGATCTGCTGCCCGCCAATATCGATCTGTCCGCTGCGGAGGTGCAGCTGGTCAGCGAGGTGGCCCGCGAACAGAGCCTGCGGCGCGTGATCGCACCGGTGCGTGATCGCTATGACTTCGTGTTGATCGACTGTGCACCCTCACTGGGGCTGCTCACGATCAACGCCCTGACCGCCGCCGACCGTGTGATCATCCCCATGGAGGCGGAGTATTTCGCGCTGCGTGGCGTGGCCCTGCTCACCGACACCATCAACAAGGTGACTGAACGGCTCAACTCCGATCTGGGCATGTTGGGCGTCCTGGTCACGATGTTCGACGCCCGCACCCTGCACAGCCAGCAGGTGCTCGCGCGTCTGTTGGAGGTCTTCGGCGATGAGGTCTTCCACACCGTGATCCGACGCACGATTCGCTTCCCGGAGACCACGGTGGCCGGTGAGCCGATCACCAGCTATGCGTCGAGTTCACGCGGCGCGGCCTCCTACCGGAGCCTGGCCAAAGAGGTCCTGGTGCGATGCGCGCGCCAGTGACTCCTCCCACCGATGCCGCATCCAGCGGCCGAACGCGCCACGACGCCAAGATCACGGTCTATCTGTCCACGGAGGAACTGGTGGCCCTCGAGCAGGCGCGAGTGGTGCTGCGGGGCAGTCACCATATCTCGGCGGATCGCGGTCGCATCGTGAGGGAGGCCATCGCGATGGCACTGGAGGATCTGGACGACGCTGACTCGCGCCTGGTACGTCGGCTGTCCCAGCGATGAGCACCTCTGCCGGGGACATGGCAGCGCAGGTCGGTGCTCGTGAGGAGCCGGGCGCGTCGAGCTTCCGGGTGCGGTTGGACAACTTTGACGGCCCCTTCGACCTGTTGCTCCAGCTGATCAACAAGCATCGTCTCGACATCACCGAGGTCGCCTTGTCAAAGGTCACCGATGAATTCATCGCCCACGTGCGCGCCGGTGGCTCGCAGTGGGATCTGGAGCAGACCAGCAGCTTCCTGGTCGTGGCAGCGACTCTGCTCGACCTCAAGGCGGCACGGTTGTTGCCCGGCGGCGAGGTCGAGGACGCCGAGGACCTGTCCCTGCTCGAAGCCCGGGATCTGCTCTTTGCCCGCCTTCTGCAGTACCGGGCGTTCAAGCAGATCTCGGCTGTCTTCGGGTCGTTGATGCGCAGGGAGTCCCGGGTGCATGCCAGGCCGGGTGGCTTGGAAGAGCAATTCGCCGGGCTCCAGCCGGAGGTCAGGATTCCGGGCGGGGCACAGCGCCTGGCCTTGCTCGCCGTGCGCGCCCTGACGCCCCCTGAGACGATTGACATGCCCCTGGAACAGCTTCATCTGGTCACAGTCAATGTGGCCGAGCAGGCTGATCTGGTGGTGGCGCGGCTGCGTGCGAGTGGGACGCTCAGTTTTCGTGCGCTCACCGCCGATGTCGACCGAATGACGGTGGTGGCCCGCTTTCTGGCCCTGTTGGAGCTGTTCCGGCAGGCCGCCGTGTCCTTTGAACAGCTGACGCCCCTGGGCGAGCTCACTGTCCGCTGGACCGGACAGGAGTCCGGCGAGATCGCCATCAGCAGCGAATTCGATGCGGCGCCAGGCGCCGACGCGACCAATGGGGCCTCCGCAGAAGACACAGGAGAGGACGATTCGTGAGCCATGACATGGATGGCCGCCATGAGGGGCGATCAGGTGATGGGGACCAGGACGGCGTGACGGCTTCCGCGCAGGCTGACAACTCAGCCGGTGCGCAAGCCCACGGTGCAGCTGACGAGCAACTCCCAGTGTCTGCCGACCGGCCACTATCAGCCGGTCAACCAGCACTCGCCGACCAGACAGCGCCTGTTGATCAGCCGGTGCCGACCGATCAGTTGGCGCCCACCCTGGAGGCACTGCTGCTGATGGCCGAGGAACCCATCGACGTGTTGACGCTGGGGGAGGCGACCAACACCCCGGTGGCCCAGGTGGAGCGGGCCCTTGAGGAATTGTCCGATTTCTACGATCAAACCGGTCGTGGATTCCAGCTGCGCCAGGTCGGCGGCGGATGGCGTTATTACACGCGCGATGCGCAGCATGATTACATCGCGGCCTGGGTGAAGGCCGGCGGCCAGAACCGGCTGACGCAGGCGGCGATGGAGACTCTTGCCGTGATCGCCTATCTGCAGCCGGTACCGCGCTCGCGGGTGTCCGCAGTGCGTGGCGTCAACGTTGACGGCGTGGTCCGCACGCTATTGACCCGGGGCCTCGTCGACGAGCAGGGTGCCGACGAGCAGACCGGCGCCGGTCTGCTCGTGACGACCTCGTATTTCTTGTCCCGGCTAGGCTTGGCGGACTTGTCCGAATTGCCGGACATCGCGCCGCTCCTTCCTGACGCCGCCACGCTGGAGGCTGAATTGGTCTCACTGGCCAAGCCGGGTGCCCAGGAGGGGACCGCGCCACAGGCCGATGCATCGTCAAAACGCCCCAAGGGTAGCGAACCATCAGGCACAGACAGCTCAGAAGGGATCAGTCAATGACTGAGAAGTACACCGACAACGACCAGCATGGTCAGGATCCGGGCGCGGAAGAGGGCCGTCATGGGTCTGCCGACGGGTCGGAGCCCACTCGCTCGGAGCCGGGCCGCTCGGAGTCCGGCAGAAGCACCGACGGCATCCGGCTGCAGAAGGTGTTGGCCCAAGCGGGGCTCGCCTCGCGCCGGGCCAGCGAGACCCTCATCACCGACGGCCGCGTCGAGGTCAACGGGCACATCGTCGTGGAACTGGGCACCCGGGTCGACCCCGAGCACGACTCGATCCGTGTCGACGGGGCTCGCATCCCACCGCCCCGGCGTCATATGTACCTGCTGCTGAACAAGCCCCGGGGTGTGGTCTCAACCATGGACGATCCGGAAGGCCGTCCGACCCTGGCCGAATATGTCCCGCGGCATCAGCGGCTGTTCCATGTCGGTCGGCTCGACACCGAGACCGAGGGCTTGATCATCCTTACCAACGACGGGGAGTTCGGACACCGGCTGTCCCATCCGAGCTATGAGGTGCGCAAGACCTATCTGGTGGACGCTGAGGGCCTCATGGACAATCGCACCATCCGTCGTCTCGAAAAGGGAGTGACCCTTGAGGACGGACCCATCAAGCCTGACCGGGTGAAGCTCGTCTCGCGGGGACCGGTGCACACGATGCTCCAGATCACCCTGCACTCGGGGCGCAATCGCATCGTGCGGCGCATGATGGATTCAGTGGGACATCCGGTGCGCCAGCTGGCGCGGATCGGCATCGGCCCGGTGCGTCTGGGCAATCTGGCGGTGGGCGAGACCCGGGAGCTCACCCGCGAGGAGCTGGGCACCCTGTTCGACATCGTCAAGCTCTGAGCCCCGCTTGGCGCCGGCAGATGGCCTGAAAGACTGTGTCTGTTCGGGGCCCGGGGCCGGTTGACGCTGCAGTCGCTCGGGGGTGGTTCAGATAGCATGTGCGCGTGTCATCGACCTCACAGCGCCATCAATTCAGCCGCCGCGGGAATCCTTCCGGGTGGTTCCGGACAACGGCCCTCCTGCTCGTCCCGATCACCCTGATCGCGACCGGGTGCGCGAAAGCCGACTCATCGGGCGCCAGCTCCAGCGCCGCATCGTCGGTGAGCGCCGGGTCGTCAACCACCACCAGCCCAACGGGAGCCGCGTCGTCGGCTGTGGTTGGCGGTGCCAGCGGATCGTCGTCATCGGCGACGAGTCAGCTCGACGCGGTCCAGGTCAGTGGTGGCTTTGGCGAGGCTCCCACGCTGACGGCGCAGTGGCCGGTGAGTATGGACCAGACGCTCAGCAAGGTTCTGGTGGCGGGTAACGGCCAGACCGTGGGATCCGATTCCACGGTGCAGGTGAACTACAGCGGGACCAATGGCCGCACCGGCAAGGTCTTCGATTCAAACTTCGCCAGTGGCAAGAGCAGCACCTTCGGGCTCACCCAGGTGATCGCCGGCTTCCAGAAGGGGCTTGCGGGCAAGCATGCCGGTGACCGGGTGCTGATCGGCGTCACCAGTGCCGACGGCTATGCCGCCGGGCTGCCGAGTGCGGACATTGAGGCCGGCGATTCGCTCTTCTTCGTTGTGGACATCATCGCGGTCTCCTAGCTATTCCTGACAGCCTCGTGGCAGACCCTTCAGCTAGCATGGCGGGGTGTCCATGACTGCTCATTCAGATACCAACGTCACGGCCGGCGGCCCCAGGCATCACTGGAGGCGCTGGGCGGCTGTCCTGCTTGTGCCGGTGCTGTTGGCGGCTGCGGGATGTTCCAAGAGTGGCAGTAGCGACAACCCCTCGGCCTCCAGTTCCGCGTCGTCGGCCTCGCCCACGGCGAGCTCCTCGGTGAACGCGACTGTCCTGGACTCCCTTGACTCCGTGCAGGCGACGGGAGGCTTCGGCGAGACCCCGACCGTCACGGCCGCATGGCCGGTGCAGATGAAGCAGACGATGAGCAAGGTGCTCGTCCAGGGCACCGGGCAGGCGGTGAGCAGCACCTCCTATGTCGAGGCGAACTACATCGGCGTCAACGGCCGTACTGGCCAGACCTTCGACAGCAGCTATTCCAAGGGGTCCACGGCCACCTTCGGCCTGTCGCAGGTGATCGCCGGTTTCCAGAAGGGTCTTGACGGCAAGCACATCGGTGACCGAGTGCTGATCGGCGTCACGGGGCAGGACGGCTATGACTCGGCAGGTGGGGCCTCGGCCGCCGACATCCAGGTGGGGGACAGCCTCTTCTTCGTCGTCGACCTCGTGTCGACACAGCTCAACGGACCCAGCGGAGAGACGGTGACGCCTGCCGCCGGTCTCCCGACCGTCTCGGGCGATGTCAACAACCCGTCGATCACCATTCCGGCTGGCGCGACCGCTCCGACGGATCTCGTGGTGCAACCTCTGATCAAGGGCAGCGGCAAACAGGTGGCGGCCACTGACACCGTCACCGTGAACTTCCTGTCCATGACCTGGGACGGCTCCCGGGTGGTGCAGTCCACCTACAGCAATGGCAGCAACTCACCCCAGACCGGGGCCCTGAGCGGCCTCGTCGAGGGCTGGCAGAAGGGTCTGGTCGGTCAGACTGTGGGCAGCCGGGTGCTGCTCGTGGTTCCGCCCTCCCAGGCCTATCCTGACGGAAACGCCAATCCCAGCATCGCCCCGAATACGACGATGGTCTATGTGGTGGACATCCTGTTCACCCGACCCACCACTGCCTCCTGACACGCCCTCACTCGTGACTCACACCGCCTCGTGACCTCACGGGGGCATCGACGGTCCACCGCCAGCACGATCTCGTGAGCGCGCAGTGATCGGGGGTGTCGGCGTGGCCCCTTTCAACAGGGCGTCGCCGTCCCTGCCCCAGCTGGAGAAGTTTGAGTTCTCTGCCTCAGCGGAGATGGCGCTTGCGGCAGGCCCACGACATGACGAGGCCCACGGCATTCGGTGAGGACTTCTGCACGACGGTTTTTCGTCGCAGGGATCACGGTGTGTCAGTGATCTCGGGCCGGGGAAGCCTGCCATGGGCGTCCATGATCACGGGGTCGGCCAACCGCCGGTCGCGCAGCAGCCCCGGCTCATCCCTGACAAGTTGCAGCAGTTCGGCAGGTCCCTCCGTGCGTGGAAAGCCACACGAGTCGGTGAGGAGCCAGAAGATGTCACGCACCCGCAGGCCCGCATCAAGCAGCGTCTGCATATCGGCGGGGTGATCGCGTTTCGCCAGGCGTTCGCCGCGTTGGTTGAGCACCAATCCGAGGTGGGCATAGTCAGCCACCTCAAAGCCGAGTCTGTTGGTCAGCCATGCCTGACGCGGTGCTGAGGCCAATAGATCGGCACCGCGCGTCACCTGGCTGACGCCCTGGAGGGCATCGTCCACGACGACCGCGAGGTTATAGGCGGGAGTGCCATCGGCGCGAAGCAGGACGAAATCATCCACCCGGCCACTGACCATGCCGGCAAAGCGATCGACGACCGTCGCCGCCGCATTCCCGCCGCGCACCCGCAGCGCCGGGGCGCGGTCACGACGCCGAGCGGCACGCTGGGCCGGCGTCAGACGGGCACAGGTGCCGGGATAGGGACGGTAACTGCCATGCGGCGCCTGCGAGGCCTCGGCGATCTCGCGCCGGGAACAGAAACACTCATAGCTGGCCAGCTTCGCCGCATAGGACAGATAGATATCCAGGCGCCGGCTCTGTCGGATCACCGACCCATCCCAGTCCAGTCCCAGACCTTCCAGGTCGGCGAGCTGACGGTCGGCGACGCCCGGTGCGGCTTTCACCCGTGCCTGATCAAGGTCCTCGACACGGACAACGAAACGTAGACCATCAGCCCTGGCGAACAACCAGGCCAGCAAGGCCGTGCGGAGATTCCCCAGGTGCAGCTGCGAGGTGGGAGAGGGGGCGAACCGTCCCGCCCCAGCCACCGGGGTGCCAGCGATTCGCGATGACTCGGACTTATCCACGAGATCCAATGGTTCCACGACGCAGTGACAACTGGCCTATCTCTGGCCCGATGTCCATCGGGCGCAGGGTCCGGGCCTTCCGCGTGTCTTTGGGGAGAACTGACCCGCAGCAGGGGTGGGCGCTGGTAGCGTCCGAATCATGTCAAAGAGCACCTCGGCAGAGCAGCCCAAGCGCAGATCCGAGAGACTCCTCAATCTGACGATCGCCCTCTTGTCGGCCCGCCGATTCATCACCAAGGCGGAATTGCGGACGAGCCTTGAGGCCTATCGGGAGCTGAGCGATTCAGCCTTTGAAAGGCAGTTCGAGCGTGACAAGAATGATCTGCGTGAGGCGGGCCTCCCGATCATCATGGGCAGCAACAGCGCCCTGTTCGACGACGAGGTCGGATATCGCATTCCCCGCAGCAATTTCGAACTGCCTGCTCTCACCTTCGACTCGGAGGAGTTGTCCGCGCTGGGCGCCGCCGCGCAGGTTTGGCAGCAGGCGAGTGCTGCCAAGCAGACCATCTCGGCCCTGACCAAGTTGCGCGCAGCTGGTGTCGACCCGGATGTGGATCGTCTGGCGGCCCTGCAACCAAGGATCAACGCCGACGAACCTGCCTTTGAGGTCTCTCGGCAGGCAGTGACCACGCGTCGTCGGCTGCGTTTCCATTACCGGGGGAGTGCCCAGGAGCGCCACATTGAGCCATGGAAGATCCTCTTCCGCCGCGGTGCCTGGTATTTGCTGGGCAATGATCTCGATCGCAGGGCGCCTCGGATGTTCAAAATGAGCCGGATGAGCGATGTGCCCAAGCTGGTGGGCCGGGCCGATGCCTATCAGTTACCCAATGACGTTGACCTGCAGGAGCTTTCACGCCAGCTGGAGCCCTCTGCCCCCGACTCGACGGCCCTGCTCGCGATCCGCGGCAACAAGGCGCCAGCACTGCGGCGCAATGCCCGCCGGGTCGACCCCCCAACGGCATTGCCAGAGGGCTTCTCGTGTTACGAGCTGTCCTATGCCGCCGACAGCGATTTCGTGGCGGATGTCGCCGCGGCCAGCCCCGATGTGGCGGTGCTGGCGCCAAGGGAACTGCGCGACCAGGTGGTGGCGCACTTGCAGGCCGTGATGGAGGTCACTCATGGGCGATCGTGATCAGGTGCGACGCATGCTTGCCGAAGTGCCCTATCTGCAGGCGCACCCCGGCATTCGGGTGTCTGAGGCTGCCAAGGTGTTCGGGATCAGCGGGAAGAAATTGCTCGCCGATCTGGACGCGCTATGGATGTGCGGTCTTCCCGGGGGACTCCCCGATGAGCTGATCGACATCGATATCGACATCGATGACGACAGGGACGAGCCCGCCGGGACCAAGGACGAGCCCGACAGGACCACGGGCACCATCCGACTGTCCAATGCTGACTATCTCAGCCGTCCCATGCGCTTCACGGCGGATGAGGCGGCCAGCCTCATCGTGGCCCTGGAGGCGGTTGAGGGACTGGCCAGTGGCTCGGCCGCGTCGGCGGCACGCCGGGCTGCCGACAAGATTGCGGCGACGCTGCCCGACACCGTCGCTGACCAGATCGCGATCTCGATCTCATCGGGCACTCCCGATCTGCGCGAGCAGCTCGCCCAAGCGGTAGAGGAGTCCCGGCAGCTCAAGCTCGACTATGACAATGCCTCCCGCAATGAGACCACCCATCCGGTGGTCGACCCGGCAGAGATCCAGGTGCGGGAGGGCGTCGCCTATCTGTGCGCATGGAGCCTCGACCGGGATGACTGGCGGGCCTTTCGCCTCGATCGGATCGTTACCGCGGAGGAGACCGGCGCGGCGGCGGCCGAACATGGGACCCCACCGCCGGCCGATGACTGGTTCACCCAGGGCGCCGGTGAGGTGACCTTCGATTTGTCGGCCCAGGCGCGGTGGGTGGTGGAGTACTACCCGACGTCGGCGACCAGCGAACTCCCCGGCGGAGGCCTGCGGGCGACGTTCCCGGTCGGCGATCCCTCCTGGGTGTCAACCATGGTGCTGCGTCTGGGTGCGGGCATTCTGCGCATCGACCCGCCCGAGGCTGCAGCAGCGGCGGCTGACCTGGCAGCGACCGCGCTTGAGCTCGGGGAGCATCTGCCTGTGACAAACGCGTAAGCTGTTCGCCGCAGGCCCACCTCCATTGGGCCCGCGAAAAGCCCACACCCAGATTTTCTGTGATCAGGCCGGATTGGACCGGCGGCGACGAAGGAGTTTGAGATGGATCTTGGATGGCAGGAACTTCTCATTGTCTTGCTTATTGCCCTCCTGGTGTTCGGCGGGAGCAAGCTCGCCGGGCTGGGACGGGCGTCTGGCAAGGCAATTCGTGAGTTCAAGGAGGAGACCCAGGGCCTGAACGAGAAGAAGGCCCAGGAGGCTGCGGCACAACAGGCCAATGCCAATCAGATTCAGGCTCCGGTCCAGCCTCCCGTCGTTCAGCAGCCCCAACAGACCGCCCAGCCGCAACAGCCCCAGGTCGTCCAGCAGCCCCAGCAACCGCAGGTGGTTCAGCAGCCCGTGCAACCCCAGCAACCAGGGCAGTCAGTGAACGGCGAGACCGTCAACCCGCCGCAGAACAACTGATCCCGGTTGAGTCAGTCAGATGGCCATCACCGTGGATAGTGATGCCATGGACGCTGATCCCAGCCCCGGCACGTCCAAGAAGCACCGGCGTCGGCTTCACATCCTGCCCAAGTCCTGGCGGCCGCCCGAACCGGCCGCCGACGGCTCGATGGAGCTCGTCGATCATCTCCGTGAGCTGCGCTATCGGGTCATCGTGGCGATTCTCGCCGTGCTCGTCGTGGCAATGGCCTGCTTCATCTTTTACAACCAGCTCACCGCCGTCGCCTTCCACCCCATCGATCAGGCCATCCAGGTATATCGGGCAAAGAATCCGGGCGCCGAGGTCGAGATCACCACGACCAATGTCACCGGTGGCTTCACGCTGTTCATGAAGGTGCCCTTCATCGCCGGCTTCATCCTCTCGTGCCCGGTGTGGCTCTACCAGCTGTGGGCCTTCATCGCGCCCGGGCTGCTTGCCAATGAGAGACGAGCAGCCACCCGCTTTCTGGGTGCCTCGATCCCGCTCTTCCTCACCGGAGTGCTGCTCGGCTATTGGATCTCGCCCAAGGGATTCGCCGTGCTGCTCCAGTTCAACCCCCCTGGCGTGCTCAACCTGAACGATGCCAACGAGTTCCTCACCTTCGAGATGACCCTGCTGCTCGTCTTCGGGCTGAGCTTCCTGCTGCCGGTGGTGTTGGTCACGCTCAACCGGCTCGGCATCGTCTCCGGCGCGGCCCTGGGTAAATTCCGCTCGGTCGCCATCTTCCTGTGCTTCCTGTTCTCCGCCGTCGCCACGCCCTCGACCGATCCGATCTCGATGTGTGTGTTGGCCGTGCCCATGTCGGTGCTCTATGTGATTGCCGAAGTGCTTTGCAAGCGTCATGACAAAAAGCAGGTGGCCGAACAACAGCAATGACGCTGTGGAGCTGCGATGACTTCCACCCGGGGCGGGAGTGTGCTCGACCCGGCCGGGCCCGATGCGGCTGATCCCGCCAGGATTTCATTGCTTGTCAGCCCCTCGGCCGGTCACGCAATGGCCCATCTCATGGCCCCCGGATCGCTCCAGCCCTGCGTCGCCGCCAGCAGAGGGATCAATGTCAGCGTTGACGGATGCACCAGGAGAATCGACCTCATGCGGGCCATCAGCGCGAAGACTCCCCAGGAGTCTTGCTATGGGGTGGGCTCGATGTGACGATCGTGCGCCCGGTGCCCGTACGCACTCTGGTGCGTGAGTTCCCGACTCTGTACAACGGGCGTTTCGTCCGTCTTCCCCAAATGGAGACTCTGCGCTGCACGTCAGCCGCATCGACGGTGATGGTCTCTTCGCGCTGGCAGATGGAGAGGAGATCGGTGACGTGCCGATCGAGCTCGGCGTGGTGCCGTCCAGCCTCAACGTCTTCATCGCCGCGCCCTAATCCCATCTCAGCGTTCCCGTCTGAGGACGCCGGGGCCCGGAGATGGGCGCGGTGAGCGAGCGGGCTCGCTCACTTGTTTATGGGTCCGGAGCGAGCGGGCTCGCTCAC
>MJGMD1__coassemble_1967_pt1 | contig 28130 bp, 25 predicted proteins | sample MJGMD1__metabat2_low_PE_026 | metagenome-assembled genome bin MJGMD1 | reverse complement strand
AAAAAGACACGCTGTTGAGTTCTCAAGAAACGGACACACACGAAACAACACCCCCACAAACAAGAGCGCCACCCCGAAGTGACTCGTACTACTACCTCTTCATTCAGCTCACCAGGTGATCTGCATGTTTCCATGCTCCAGATCCTGAGCTGCAAGACTCTCGGCGAGAGCGTCCTACGACTCTTTCTTCCTTGTGACCCGCTTGAAGCGGCCCGATCTACTTTAGGGCTTCTTGGCGTCTCCGTCAAGTTGAGCCCTCATCCATTTTCTTGCCTCCCCGAAGGCCTCTTGAGGCCGATCGAGATCGGTTTGCTTCCGGATGACCTCCTCTTCCCTGAGCTCCGCGGTGGTCCTTGAGAGGACTTTCTGCGGTGCTTCCCGGTTGAGGGGGCAGGAAAGAACTGTACAGGGTTGGGGCCAACCATGCAAATGGGCGGTCCCTCACCGCTTGCTGAGGCGCCCCCTACTGGGAGATGGTTACCGCTCCCACGGTCTTCTTGCCCCGGCGCAGCACCGCATAACGCCCACCCAGAAGCTCTTCTGGCGACAGTCTTGCCTCAGGATCGGTGATCTTGGCGTTGTTGAGATAGGCGCCGCCCTCCTGGATGGTTCTGCGCGCCGCGGACTTTGAGGCCACCACGCCGCTGGCGGCCAGCGCGTCAACCACGGTTGGTAGCTGGCCATCCGCGGCGGACAGTTCCACGGCATAGATCTCACCCATCACCGACGACAGGGTGGCGTCATCCAGGGCAGCAAGCTCTCCTCGGCCGAACAGAGCCTTCGCCGCCGCCTCAGCCGCCTTGCGCGCTTCAACGCCATGCACCAGATCGGTGACATCGTCGGCAAGTGCGCGCTGGGCGGCCCGGCGATGTGGAGCCTGCTTCGTCTGCTCCTCAAGCTCAGCCAATTCGTCATGGCTGCGAAAGCTGAAGATCTTCAGATAGTCCATGACCTTGGCGTCCTCGGCATTGAGCCAGAACTGATGAAAGGCATAGGGCGAGGTGAGCTCCGGGTCTAACCACACGGTGCCACCCTCGGTCTTGCCGAACTTGGTGCCATCGGCCTTGGTGAGCAGCGGCGTCACCAGGCCGTGCACGATGTCTCCCGTGGTGCGACGGATGTAGTCAGCGCCGGCGGTGATATTTCCCCATTGGTCCTGGGCTCCGGTCTGCAGGGTGCAGCCATAGAGACGGTGCAGCTCGGCGTAATCGAAGGACTGCAGGAGGACATAGCTGAACTCCGTGTAGCTGATCCCGTCTTCCAGACGTCTTGCCACAACATCGCGGGCCAACATCCGGTTGACACTGAAGTGCTTCCCGATATCGCGCAGGAAATCGAGTGCCGACAGTGGCGCGGTCCAGTCGAGGTTGTTGACGATCTTGGAGGCGTTGTCCCCCTCAAAGCTGACGTACTTCTTGGTCTGCTCGGCCAGGCTGGAGACCCAGGCCGATACGGTCTCCTTGGTGTTCATCACGCGCTCACCGGTCATCTTGGGGTCACCGATCAGTCCTGTGCTCCCACCGATGAGCAGCAGCGGGCGATGGCCCGCCTGCTGCAGGCGTCGAGCGAGGATCAGCTGCATGAGATGGCCGATGTGCAGGCTACGCGCCGTCGGGTCGAAGCCCACATAACTCGTGACCATGCCGGCGTCCAGATGGGCGGCCAGGGCATCCCGGTCGGTGGAGTTGGCGATGAAGCCTCGCCAGGTCAGGTCATCGAGTAGCGCATTCACCCGGCCACTCTATCGACTTGCGTGACGACTTCCCGGGCACCGTGCCGGGCATCATGGGCACCCCCGCGAACCCGGCGCAGGGCGCTCAATCGCCTGTCTGTGCCCACTGCCTGAAATGCTCGCCCTGCTTGCGGACGGCGGCAAGCTGTTCGGCGACGCGCACGGGGGCTGTCCCCCCGCGGGCATCGCGTGAGGCCACCGATCCCTGGATATTGAGCACCATGCGCACCTGCGGGGTCAGCGCCGGATCGATGGCGGCGAGCTGTTCGTCGCTTAGTTCGGCCAGACCAATGCCCTCGGCCTCGCAGAACTTCACCGCACGACCCGTCACATCATGGGCCTTCGCGAAGGGCTCCCCCTGCTTCACCAGCCAGTCGGCCATATCGGTGGCCAGGGAGAATCCGCGGGGCGCGTCGGCGGCAAGGCGCTCCTCGTCAAAGGCGAGCGTTCCCACCATTCCGGCAAGCGCCGGCAACAGGACATGGAGCTGATCGATACCGTCGAACAGGGGTTCCTTGTCCTCTTGCAGATCACGGTCATAGGCGGTGGGCAGCCCCTTGAAGGTGGCCAACAGCCCCGCGAGATTGCCGATCAATCGACCCGCCTTGCCCCGGGCAAGCTCGGCGACATCGGGATTCTTCTTCTGCGGCATGATGCTGGAACCCGTGCTCCAGGCGTCATCCAGCTCGGCGAAGCCGAACTCCGGGGTGGTCCAGGCGATCACATCCTCGGCGAGACGCGAGCAGTCCACGCCGATCTGGGCGAGCACATAGGCGGTCTCACTGATCAGATCGCGGGCCGAGGTGCCGTCGATGGAGTTGAGCACCGAATCGGTGAACCCCAGATCGTGGGCGACCTTCTCGGGGTCGAGCCCCAACGAGCTGCCCGCCAGCGCGGCTGAGCCATAGGGGCTGATCGCCAGGCGCCGATCCAGATCGGTGAAACGGTCAAGATCGCGCAGCAGCGGCCACGCGTGGGCCAGCAGCTGGTGCGACAGGAGCACCGGCTGTGCGGTCTGCATATGGGTGCGGCCGGGCATGATCGCCTCGGGATGCGCCTGGGACTGCGTGATCAGGGCATCGATGACCTCAAGCACGTCGTGACTGAGCGCGCGGATCTCGCGGCGAAGATACATGCGAATCGAGGTGGCAATCTGATCATTGCGGCTTCGTCCGGCACGCAGTCGTCCGCCCAGTTGGGGGCCAACCCGCTCGGTGAGAATCCGCTCCAACGCACCGTGCACATCCTCGTCGGTTGGCAGCGGCGTCAGCTCGGCGCTGAGCACCTCGTCGCGCATCCCGTGAAGCGCGGCCTCCATCTGCTCATAATCAGCCTCGGTGAGCAGCCCCGCAGCCTTCAGGGCACTCGCATGAGCAATGGAACCGGCAATATCGTCAGGAGCCAGCCGCCAATCGAAATGCGTCGATACGCTCAGCTGGAACATGGCCTCGGCGGGTCCGCCCTGGAAGCGTCCGCCCCACAGGAAGCCCTCCTGATGATCGCTCATTGTTGTTCACTGTCTCCGTTCCGCATTGCCGTCATCTATCTCGACCGCCGGACGACCGGTGCGGGCCATGGACACGAAATATTCGGCCATATCGCTGCCCCCATCGCCCCGACGCGCGATCACCATCACCGTATCGTCACCGGCGATGGTGCCGGCCACGCAGTCTAGAGCCACCCGATCGATCGCCGAGGCGAAATATTGCGCTGCTCCGGGGGGCGTCTTCAGGATCGCGAGATTGGCCGAGGAATCCGCGCTGACTAACACCTCGGCGCAGATGCGTGCCAATCGTTGCTCATGAAGCGCATGATCAGAGGCGATCTCGCTGCCTGGCGGGGCGTAGACCAGCAGTCCCGAGCCTGACCGCACCCGCACCGCTCCGATGTCGAGCAGATCCTTGCTCAGCGTGCCCTGGCTCACGCTGATGCCGTCATCGGCCAGCATCTCGGCGAGTTCCGCCTGTGATCCGATCTCGCGGGATCGGATGAGCTCGAGGATGCGCCCCTGACGCGCCACGCGTTTCGATCGGCTGCGCTCAGAGCTCTGGACGCGCTGGTTCATTTCTGACCGTTCTCGGCGGCGTCGAGCAGCTCGGGCAGGATCTGGACGAAGTCGTCGATCTGGGCTGCGGTGACGATGAGGGGCGGCGCGATGCGAAGCACCGAAGGCCTCGGCGCATTGATGATCCACCCGGACTCGAGCGCCGCCTCGACGGTCTGGGCGGCGCTGGGCGTGCTCAGGACGATGCCACGCAGCAGGCCTCGTCCGCGCACGGTCGTGATGCGGGGGTCATTGAGCGCCATCACACCGGCCTTGAGGCGATCGCCCATCTGCACGACATGATCAAGCAGATCATGGGATTTGATGTAGTTGATCACGGCCAACCCTGCGGCGCAGGCCACAGGATTGCCTCCGAAGGTGGTGCCGTGCTGGCCGGGTCCGAAGAGTCCGGCTGCAGGGCCGAGCGCGATGCAGGCGCCCATGGGGAAGCCGTTTCCGAGCCCCTTGGCCACGGTGATCAGATCGGGCACCACATCGAGACGCTGATGGGCGAACCACTCGCCGCATCGACCCATGCCGGTCTGCACCTCGTCAACCCACATGAGAGCGTCGTGCTCACGGGTGATCCGACGGATCGCAGGCAGGAAATCATCGGAGGGCTCGATGACGCCGTTCTCTCCCTGAATGGGCTCGGTGACCACGGCTGCCACGGAATCGTCAACGACCCTCTCCAGCGCGTCGATGTCGCCATAGGGCGTCCAGATGATCTCTCCGGGGAGCGGCTCGAAGGGCTTGCGGTAGTGCTCGTTGTAGGTGATCGCCAACGAGCCCATGGACCTGCCATGGAATGAGCCGATCATCGCCACGATCTTCGTGCGTCCGGTCATCCGCGTCGCCTTGAACGCGGCCTCATTGGCCTCGGTGCCCGAGTTCGCGAAGAAGACCTTGGCTGGGGTCGCGGGATCGGCCTGTCGCGAGGCCAGAGCCACCAATTCCTCACCGAGTCGGACCTGGGTGGGTGAGGCGAAGATATTGGAGATATGTCCCAGCGTGTTCATCTGCTGCGCCACGGCCCTGTTCACCTCGGGATTGGCGTGCCCCAGAGCATTGACGGCGATGCCCGCCAGGAAATCGGTGTACTGGCGTCCATCGGCATCCCAGACCACTGCCCCCTCGCCGCGCACCAGGACGCGCTTCGGATGGCCGAAGGTGTTCATGATCGTGTGGTCATAACGCTCGCCCCACTGATCCTGATCGGTCGCGCCACCGGTGGGCGTGCCGTGCCCGGGCTCGGTGTTGCCGAGTTTTCCCAGGGTGTCGGATTCCGTACTGCGGCTGGTCACCGTGCTATCCCTCCTCGGCACGAACCATCGTGCCGATTCCCTCGTTTGTGAAGATCTCAAGCAGCAATGAGTGCTGCACCCGCCCGTCGATGACCGTGGCCCGGCTCACCCCGCCGCGTACCGCGCGCAGGCAGGCCTCCATCTTCGGGCGCATGCCCGATTCCAGATGGGGAAGCAATTCCTCCAACTCCCCCGGGCTGATCTGGGTGATCACATCCTCACTGGTGGGCCAGTCGGCATACAAACCGGCCACATCGGTGAGCATCACCAAGCGTTCGGCGCCCAGCGCCACCGCGAGCGCCGAGGCAGCGGTGTCGGCATTGATGTTGAAGACCTGCTCATGCTCGCCGGGCGCCACCGTGGCGACCACCGGGATCCGGCCGGCGTCGATGAGATCGCGCACCGACTCAGGGCGCACCTCGGCAACCTCCCCCACCTGACCCAGCTGTTCGGGACGACCGTTGATCATCACGGTCTTGGGTCGTGCGGTGAATAGACGGGCGTCCTCACCGGAGAGCCCAACGGCGAAAGGACCATGCTCATTGATCAGATTCACCAGCTCGCGTCCCACTTGCCCCACGAGCACCATCCGCACCACATCCATGGCCTCAGGCGAGGTCACGCGCAGGCCGCTGCGGAATTCCGTCTTGATGTCCAGCCGCTTGAGCATCCGTGAGATCTGCGGGCCGCCACCATGCACGACCACAGGACGCACACCACAGCGGCGCAGGAAGACGATGTCCTGCGCGAAGGCTCGCTTGAGATCATCGTCGATCATGGCGTTGCCGCCGTATTTGATGACGATGATCTTGCCGGCATACTGTTCCAACCAGGGCAGGGCCTCAATGAGGGTTCCTGCCTTGGCGATGGCCGCGTCGTGGTCGAGGCTTCGGGTGCGGCTCACGAGGAATACTCCGCGTTCTCCTTGACATAGTCATAGGTGAGATCGTTGGTCCAGATGATGGCCTGGTCGGCTCCGGCGTGCAGGTCGATCACGACGGTGCACTCCCGGGGACTCAGGTCAACCAGCGCCCGGTCATCGCCGATCTGGCCGCCCCGACACAGCATGACACCGTTGAAACTGACATCCACCTGATCGGGCTCGAAGCGGGCGTCGGTGGTGCCCATGGATGACAGCACACGGCCCCAATTGGGGTCATTGCCGAAGATCGCGCATTTGAACAGATTGCTGTCGGCGACCGAGCGTCCCACGGTCAGGGCGTCGGCCTCGCTGACCGCATTGACGACGTGGATGGTGATGTCATGGGAGCTGCCCTCGGCATCGCCGAGCAGCTGATGGCCCAAGTTGAGGCAGACCTCGGCCAAGGCTGCGGTGAACTCCTGGGTGTCGATCGTGACGCCGCTGGCACCCGAGGCCATCAGGATGACCGAATCATTGGTTGACATGCAGCCATCGGAATCCAAGCGGTTGAAGCTCACCTCGGTGGCCGCGCTGAGGGCTGCCTGCGCCTGCTCAGGACTCAGCTGGAGATCGGTGGTGATGACCACCAGCATGGTGGCCAGCTGCGGCGCGAGCATGCCGGCGCCCTTGGCCATCCCGCCGATCGTCCAGCCGGCCCCCTCGAAGACCGCTGTCTTGGGATGGGTGTCGGTGGTGATGATCGCCTCGGCGGCATGAGCTCCACCGTCAACGGCAAGAGCGGCGACCGCGGCGTCGACGCCGTTGAGAAGCTTGTCCATGGGAAGTCGCGCGCCGATGAGCCCGGTCGAGCAGACGGCGACGTCATGGGGTGTGGCGTTGATCTGCTCGGCCAACCGGGCCGCCGTCTCCGCGGAGTCTGCAAGTCCCGCAGCACCGGTGCACGCATTGGCGCCGCCAGAGTTGAGCACCACCGCACGTAGTCGATGATCCGTCAGCGCCTGGCGTGACCAGTGCACCGGTGCGGCGCTGAAGCGATTCGAGGTGAACACGGCTGCGGCAGTGTCGCTCGGGCCCTCGTTGACGACCACGGCAACATCGCGGCGGCCCTGATCCTTGATGCCACAGGCCACGCCGGCTGCCCGAAAACCCTTGGCGCTCGTGACACTCACGGTGCGACTCCAATCGTTGACAGGCCGGTGGTCTCGTCAAGGCCCAGGGCCAGGTTCATTGCCTGAACAGCGCTTCCTGCGGTTCCCTTGACGAGATTGTCGAGGGTGGAGACGATCACCATCCGCGAGGCGTCGGGGTCGATCGTCGCGTTGACGCAGACGCTGTTCGAGCCCAGCACATTTTGGCTGGCCGGCCAGACTCCGTCGGGCAGCACCTGCGCGAAGGGCTCGTCGTCATAGGCGTCGTGATAGGCCTGCGACAGCTGTTCGGCGGTGACCGAGGGATCAACCGGTGCGGTGATGACGGCCAGGATGCCACGTGACATGGGCGCCAGCATCGGGGTGAAGCTGATCGTCGGATCGCTGGCGCCGAGGACCTCGAGGTTTTGCAGGATCTCGGGAGTGTGCCGGTGAATGCCGCCCACGCCATAGGCGCTGACCGAGCCCTGTGTCTCGCTGCCCAGTAGGCGCTGGGACAACGCCTTGCCGGCACCGCTGGTTCCCGAGGCGGCGGCGATGGTGATGTCATGCCCGTCGATCAGGCCGTGCGTCATGGCGGGGAGCAGACCGAGGACCACGGTGGCGACGAAGCACCCGGGGACTGCGATTCGCTTGGTCTGAGCCAGACGAGCCCGTTGCCCGGGCAGCTCGGCGAGTCCATAGGGCCAGGCCCCGGCGTAGGCCGAGGGATAGAAACGGTCCCAGCGCTCCTGACTGGCGAGCCGGTGATCAGCGCCGCAGTCAACCACCAGGGCGTCCTCGGGCAATTGCTTGGCCAGCTCGGTGGACGCCCCATGGGGCAGGGCCAGGAAGATCACATCGTGACCAGCGAGATTCTCCGGGGTCGTCTCGACCACGGGGCGGTGATAGAGCGGGGTCAGGTTCGGATGATGCTGACCCAGCTCGGTGCCGGCATTCGAGCCTGCAGTGAGGGTGCCGATCTCGATATCAGGATGCCCGGCCAGAAGGCGGAGCACCTCTCCCCCGGCGTAGCCGGTGCATCCTGCGACTGCAGCAGTAAAGGACATGCGCATAATTATGCCACGCAAGGCATAATTATGCGAATGGCTTCCCTTGGGCTCAGGCACACCATCGGGCCGTGTGATGGCGGCACGCCGATCGCGAACGCCGTCGCCGGGCGTGAGAACGGCTCGTTAGGGTTTATACGCTGCAGCGAAGGGAATGGTTCATGACAGATTTCACTCAGGCGACTCGACTCCAGGGCGTGCGCTACGACGTGCGTGGCAAGAATATGGTCGAGGCCCAGGCGATGGAGGCACGTGGGGAGCACATCCTCAAACTCAACATCGGCAATCTGGCCCCCTTCGGCTTCACCACTCCTGAGTCGGTGGTGCGCAATGTCGCAGAACATCTACCCGAGTCCGAGGGTTACTCAGATGCCCGCGGGATCATCTCGGCACGCACCGCCGTCGCCGATTACTACCAAGCCCGCCATCTTGACGTGAGCCCCAACCAGGTGCTCATCGGCAATGGCGTCAGTGAGCTGATCTCGCTCACCCTGTCCGCCATGCTCAACGACGGCGATGAGGTGCTTGTTCCGGCGCCGGACTACCCGCTGTGGACCGCGCAGATCACCCTGAGCGCAGGCAAGGCCGTCCACTATCTGTGTGATGAGACGCGGGACTGGAATCCAGACCCCCAGGACATTGCCGCACGCATCACGCCGCGCACCAAGGCCATCGTGCTCATCAACCCGAACAACCCGACCGGAGCCGTGTACTCGGCCGACACGGTGCGGGCCATCGTGGACATAGCCCGGGAACATGATCTCATCATGCTGTCCGATGAGATCTACGAGAAGATCATCTACCACGGCAGCCACACCTATACCGCCCATGAGACCGGCGACGATGTGCTGTGCCTCACCTATTCGGGGCTGTCAAAGGCGTATCGGGCCTGTGGTTTTCGTGCCGGCTGGGTGATCTTCACCGGCCCCCTCGGCCGGGCCCACAATCTGTTGGAGGGCGTGGAACTGCTGGCGAATATGCGGATGTGCGCCAATGTGCCGGCCCAGCACGCGATCGAGAGCTGTCTGACCGGCTATCAGTCGATCGACGAGCTGGTGGCACCCGGCGGGCGTTTTGAGGAGCAGCTCAAGCTCTCCCATGATCTGCTCGACCAGATACCCGGTGTCACCTGTGTGCCGGCGGCTGGCGCCCTCTATCTCTTCCCACAGCTTGATCCCCAGCGCTATCCGATTGACGATGACGAGGACTGGGCCCTCGGCCTGCTGCGGGAGAAGAAGATCCTGATCAGTCATGGTCGCGGCTTCAACTGGCCCGATCCCGATCACTTCCGGTTGGTGGCCCTCCCCGAGGACGCCGTGTTGCGCGAGGCGCTGGGGCGGCTTGCCGAATACTGCGACGAGACTCGCCGCGACTGAGGTCCCGGACATGGTCCCGGGACAATCGCCGGCGGGTCCGACCACGTGCCGTCGGCAAGAGCCACGACGTCAACCACGCGATCCCCAGAACGCCTGAGCACGGTGATGACGCAGCCTCACGAGATGACCACAGCGCCATCATGACTATGAGGGGGCCGGACTCGATCGAGTCCGGCCCCCTCATAGTCATCGAACAGCTGATTGGCTCAGCCGTCCTTCACTGGCTCATTCCTGACGGGCCTGGGCCCCGAGCTTCTCCACTGCCGCCGCAAGGGCATTGTCACGGGCCTGGGCGGCTTCGGCCTGGGTGAGGGTGCGTTCGGGGCTTCCGAAGCGCAGGCTGAAGGCCAGGGACTTCTTGCCCTCACCGGTCTGGGCGCCACTGTAGACATCGAAGAGCGCGATCGACTCAAGCAGTGGTCCCGCTCCCGCACGAAGCACCTCTTCCAGATCTGCCGCAGCGACGGTGTCATCAACGATCAAAGCAACGTCCTCCTTGGTCAGCGGATAGGGAGACAATGCCTGGACCTCACCCCCCGTGGGCGCACTGGCCAGCAGAGCATCAAGATCCAGCTCCACAGCACAGCTGCGCGCAGGCAACCCGAAGGCCTCGATCACTCGCGGATGAAGCTCACCGGCCGCGCCAAGGCTCACCAGCTCACCGTCGGCGCCACGCGCTGACAGCTCCGCACAACGTCCGGGATGCCAGGGCATGATCTCGGCCTGGGCACGGATCAGCTCCAAGCCCACAGCGTCGGCAGCCGTCTGGGCGAAGAGCACCGCATGGGTCCAGTCCACCGGCTCGGCCGGACCATTCCACCTCGCTGGCAGCCAATCACCGGCAAGCACCGCGGTGATCATATGCGGCTGGTCAGGCAGTGAGTTGAGCAGCGCGTCGATCTCGTCGTCACTGGGGCGATGAGAGACCTCGGGCATCGGCGACGCTGGGAGCTCGCCTCCCCAGAAGACCGAGCCCTGCTCGAACAGGGCGAGATTCTCTGTGCTACGCGAGGTATTGCGGTTGATCGCCGCGAAGAGCCCCGGCAACAGGGTCGTGCGCAGATAGGGCTGAGCGTCAGACAGCGGATTGGCCAGCCGGACCAGCCGCCGCTGGTCGGCATCAGCGGGCAGCCCCAGATCGTCGATCTCACGGTTTCCGAGGAAGGGCAGTGTGACCACCTCGACGAAGCCCGCCTCGGCGACAGCATTGAGTACGGCCCGACGGGACTTCTGAAGACTCGTCAGGCCCTGCCCGGCAGCGGCTCGCGGAACCACGGCGTTGACAACATCGAGACTGAGCTTTCGTCCCACCTCTTCGACATAGTCATAGGGGTCGACAAGGTCGGTGCGCCACGTGGGCGGCACCAGGCCCAGGCGATCCTCGCGGCGGGTCACTTCGATATCGGAGCCCTGGAAGACCTTCATCACCTGGTCGGGCTCGATCCGCGCTCCCAGGATGCGGGCCGGCAGCGAGATGTCGATGGACTGGCGGGGCATCTGCGGCACCCGCCCGACAACCGTGGCCCCGTCGGCGATCGTGCCTCCGGCGAGCTCGCTCAGCAACCGGGCGGCCATTCTCGCGGCCGCGCAGCAGACACCGATATCGGTATTCCGTTCGAACCGCTTGGACGCCTCCGAGGGCAGCTTGTGCAGGCGGTAGCTGCGGCCGATCGTCCCGGGAGAGAAATGAGCGGCCTCGATCACCACATTGCGGGTGGTCTGACTCAGCTCGGTGGTGAGCCCGCCCATGACACCGGCCAGGCCGATCGGGCCCGAGTCATCGGTGATGAGCAGATCGTCGGTGCTCAGCTCACGATCAACATGGTCGAGCGTGGTGAGCCGTTCCCCCGCGTGGGCCTTGCGCACGACGATCGGCCCGAGCAGCTGATCGGCGTCATAGGCGTGCAGGGGCTGACCGGACTCGAGCATCACGTAGTTGGTGATGTCCACCGGCAGGCTGATCGAACGGATGCCGCTCGACTCCAACCGGTGACGCATCCAGGTGGGCGTCGGCGCCTCGGCATCGATCCCCTGGACCACGAGATTCACGAAGAGTTCGCAGTCGGGGGATTCCACCCGCACCGGATAGGCGCCCTGGACGGGATCGGGCACACGACGTGAGTAGATGTCGTTGTAGGGGACATCGAAGGCCTGGGCGGCCTCACGCGACAGCCCACGCATCGACAGGCAATAGCTCATATCCGGGGTGACGTCGATGTCGAGCACCTCGTCCGGCATGCCCAGCAGCGCCATCGCCTCGGACCCAAGCCCCGCACGCGAAGCCTCATTGGCCGGAAGCACCATGATGCCGGTGTGGTCCTCGCCCACACCCAGCTCATCGGCAGCGCAGATCATGCCATCGGAGACATGTCCATAGGTGCGCCGCGAGGCGATCTTGAAGTCACCGGGCAGCTGGGCACCGGGCAGGGCGACGATGACATAGTCACCCCCCACGAAGTTGTCGGCCCCGCAGACGATGCCCCGCCCATCGGTCACATCGGGGTTTTTGTCGGTGACATTGTACTGCTCGCCGCAGTCAACATGGCACCAGCGGATCGTCTTCCCGTTCTTCTGCGGCTCCTCGACGAAGCTGACGACGCGTCCAACGACGACCGGACCGCTCACCTGGTTGCCGACGACCTCGATGTGCTCGACCTGGAGCCCGGTGCGGGTGAAGGAGTCGGCAAGCTGCATCGTGGTGACCCCATGGGGCAGCTCAACCAGGGAACGCAGCCAACTGATCGGCGCCTTCATCGTGCTCCTCCTACCAAAGAACGGCTGAAACGAACATCGCCCTCCACGAAGTCACGCAGATCGGGTGCATTGTTGCGGAACATCACGGTGCGGTCGACGCCCATGCCAAAGGCGAATCCCGAGTAGATGTCGGTGTCGATGCCGGCGGCCTTGAGCACTCGGGGATTGACGATGCCGCAGCCACCCCATTCGATCCAGCCCTCTGACTTGCAGGTGCGACACGGACGGTCGGGGTTGCCCACCGAGGCGCCATGACAGACGAAGCACTCGAGGTCGACCTCGGCGCTCGGCTCGGTGAACGGGAAATAGTGCGGACGCAGTCGCGTGCGAATGTCGCCGAACATGGCCGTGGCCAGATGGTCGAGGGTGCCCTTGAGGTCACCCATCGTGATCCCCTTATCAACGGCCAGACCCTCCAACTGGTGGAAGACCGGCAGATGGGTGGCGTCATATTCGTCGGCGCGGAAGACCTTGCCGGGACTCACCACATAGATGGGCAGCTCACGCTGCAGCAGCGCGCGCACCTGGACCGGGCTGGTCTGGGTACGCATCAGCCGATGCTGGTTGGCCGGCTCGACGAACAGCGTGTCCGACATGAAGCGGGCGGGATGATCCGGGGTGAAGTTGAGGGCATCAAAGTTCAACCACTCGGCCTCGAGCTCAGGACCTTCGGCGACCTCCCAGCCCATGGCGACGAAGACATCACACATATCGTCGATCAGGGCGGTCAGCGGATGCCGGGCACCAACCGGATGCTCGCGCACCGGGAGTGTGACATCAACGCGCTCGGCGCGGAGTTGATCGGCGAGCTCGCTGTCAGCCAGCTCCTGGGCCCGCTGCTTGAGCGCCGCGTTGACGCGCCCACGCGCCTGTCCGATCATCGCACCGGCAGATTTGCGCTGGTCCTTCGGCATGGAGCCGATGCGGCGGTTCGCCAACGCCAGGGGGGATTTATCCGCGGCATGGGCCGCCCGGGCCACTTTCAGCTGGGCTGAATCCTGCGCGGCAGAGATCGCCGCGATCGCCGCCTCGACCATCGACTCGACTTCGGCGGCATTGAGCGGCTGGGCCTCGTCTTCTCGCCCCGTCATGGGCTCTCCTCGCATTTGACTCATACCGCGCGCCACTGGGACGGCGCGGACGTACCTTTCCAGTCTAGGAGGGCGCACCCAAGCACGCGATTCCGTATTGGAGGCCGGCCTTGCACGCGGCCCGCACCGATCTCTGCCATGGCGACGACCACCGAGGCAACTGATTGTGCCCCCAAGGGCTCAGATCTCACCGTCACCGGTGTCGGGGCGGCCTTCAGCGCGATCATCGGGGCTTCCCTTGGACCTGACGGTCGAATCGGCGCCGTGTTCACGCCCGTCATGGACGCCCCTGCGTGCGCGACGACCCAGGATGATCAGGATTCCGGCGAAAACCACCGCAGCGATCATCATGACGATCAGGGCAATGTTGACCACCGTGGCCATCAGAGCGTCTCCTGACCAGGGCCAGAGACCGCATCGCGGGATCCGACATCCCCTCGGGCGTTATCTTCAACGCCTCGACCGTTCTGTTCCAGAGCGGTCGTGCCCATTCCGCCGTCCGGAGCCAGCCTGTCTTCACCGGGCCGCAGCGCAAGACCGTCCTGCCGGTTCTGCACGCTGGCGGGTTCTTGAGCACCGGTCAGATGTTGAGCGCTGGCGCGGTTCTGGGTACTGGCGGTGGCATAGAGACAGATGGCGGCCGCCGTCGAGAGGTTCAGGCTCTCGGCCCGCCCCCACATGGGCACGGCAGCCACTCGATCGGCCCGAGCCATATCCGCCTCGGGCAGTCCCCAGGCCTCATTGCCCATCAGCCAAGCGATGGGCTGCGACAATTCCCCGGTCTGCGCCAGTTCATCGAGCGGCTCACCGGAGCCGTCAGCGGCAAGCACCTGCATGCCCTGGGCATGGGCCCATTCGACGGCGGCGTCCAGATCGAGGTCCGCGACGATCGGGAGATGAAAGATGCTGCCCACCGAGGCGCGCACCGTCTTGGGATTGGTGATGTCTACCGAGCCCTGGGTGAGCAGCACGGCGTCGGCACCGAAGGCGTCGGCACAGCGTACGACTGTGCCCGCATTCCCAGGATCGCGCACCTGGGCACAGATCACCACAAGTCGTGGCCTGTCGATCTCGGAAAGCTCAGCGAAGCGCCACCGGCTCACCGCAATGATCCCCTGCGGCGTCTTGGTGTCCGACAGCGCGGCCACATCGGCCGGGGTGCCCACCATGACGTCAATCGGCTCCTCGCTGGCCCGTGCGAGGCGCACCAGCTCATGATGCCGGTCGGGGTCATCCACGATCAGGGTGTCAACCGTGCCCGGCGAGTTGAGCGCTTCACGCACCGCCTGGCTTCCCTCGGCGAGAAAGAAACCTGTCTCGGCCCGATGTCTGTGCTGTAACAGCCGACGAGCCGAACGCAGCGTGCCCCGAGAGATCTCGGAGAGGCTTGCGTTCGGCTCGTGATTGGCGAAATGCGCCATACCGGACGGCTCAGGCAGCCTTGGCGGCCGGCTGATTGTCCTTGGCCACCGCAACCAGGGCGGCGAAGGCGTCCGAATCGAAGACGGCCAGATCGGCCAGCATCTTGCGGTCAACCTCAACGCCGGCGTTCTTCAGGCCGTTGATGAAACGGTTGTAGGTCATGCCCTCAGCACGGCAGGCCGCGTTGATGCGCTGGATCCACAGCGAACGGAAATCGCCCTTGCGCGCCTTGCGGTCACGGAACGAGTAGGTGGCCGAGTGGAGCGTCTGCTCCTTGGCCTTGCGGTACAGGCGCGAACGCTGGCCGCGGTAACCCGAGGCTGCATCCAGAATCTCACGACGCTTCTTATGCGCATTCACTGCGCGCTTGACGCGTGCCATGGTCGTACTCCTTGCTTGTGAAAATCAGTGGTGGAAAGCGTCGGTCACTTGCCGAGCAGCTTGCGGGCCTTCTTGGCGTCGGGCTTGGTGAGCACCGCGTCCTGGCCCAGACGACGGGTCTGCTTGGTGGGCTTGTGCTCATTCAGATGGGCCTTACCCGCGCGTGCGTGCATGACCTTGCCGGTACCGGTGATCCGGAAACGCTTCTTCGCACCGGAGTGCGTCTTCATCTTGGGCATATCTCGCTCCATTCGGTTGACCGTCCGGGGCGCCGGACGGCTGGTCTGAGGGATCCGATTCGGCTCAGAGGTCGATATCCGGATCCATGTTGTCAGCAGGGCCGCGCTTTTTCTTCGGCTTGGCTTCCTTCTTGCTCGCCTCGCGAAGTCGGGCCTCTTCCGCCTTCTCGGCGGCCGCGTCGGCCTCTCGTGCAGCCTGCTTGCGTGCGCGCTCAACCTCATGGTCGGCGCGGGCATCGCTCTTCTTGCGGGTCGGTGAGAGCACCATATGCATATTGCGGCCCTCCTGCTTCGGCGACTGCTCGACCGCGCCGTCGTCGCTGACGTCGTCGGCGAGACGCTTGAGCAGGTTGAAGCCGAGCTCGGGACGGGACTGCTCCCGGCCGCGGAACATGATGGTGATCTTCACCTTGTCGCCGCCGCGCAGGAAGCGGACGACATGGCCCTTCTTGGTCTCATAGTCATGGCCGTCGATCTTGGGACGAAGCTTCATCTCCTTGATCACGGTGTTTGACTGATTGCGCCGCGATTCGCGGGCCTTCTGCGCATTCTCATACTTGAACTTGCCGTAGTCCATGAGCTTGCAGACCGGCGGACGAGCCGCCGGGGCAACCTCAACCAGGTCAAGATCATGTTCACGGGCAAGCTGCAGCGCCTGCTCGAGGCGAACGATGCCGATCTGCTCCCCGTTCGGTCCGACGAGACGGACTTCGGGAACCCTGATCCGATCGTTGATGCGGAGTTCGTTGCTGATTATGTCCTCCAATGATGTGGCTATAAGAATTTCCTGCAGTGTTCCTCGCACGAAAAAGGCCCTCACCCGCAGGTGAAGGCCTCAGAAACTCTCGAGCGTGGACAGCTGAACGCCGCGCACACTCAATCGCACTGACCCGCCCGGAGATATATGCGGCATCCGATGAGGGATTCCGCTGGGACCTGGCAGAAAGATTGCTGGGTCCAACCGAGCTAGGTGGGAGATCAGGCCTCCACTTCGCAGGATCAGCGCCTCGCGACGTCGATCAACTCAACTAGTTTAGCTCGCCGATCGGCAGAAACCGAATCGTCAGCCATGGGGCACGACAGCGGTCTTCGTCCGGCCTGACGCGGGCTCCTGGAATGGCGTATGCAAGTCTTGACACATGAACCCCACCACTGTGGCCCTCATCGTCGCCATCGTCGCGGTGCTCCTCGGCATCCTGACGGCATTTCTCGGCTGGCGCCGACGCCGTAGCGTCCGCACGCTCCTGCGCGGCTCGGCATTGGCGCTGCTGTCGGCTGGTCTGTGGGTGACGGGGGTGCTCTCATTGCTCGCCGACGCGGCTCGCGGATTGTGGCGCTGGATCGGCGCCCAGCGCCTCGACACACGCATGTGGATCGGCCTGGGGATCGCCGCCGCCGCAGTGATCATCTTCCTCATCTCCTCGGCGATCGATCCTGTTGGACGCGCCGAGGGGCGCCGCCGCCGGGAGGCTCGGAACAACCCGACAGGAGCAGGGCCGGCTGCTCCGCAGGCGCCCGGCATCGCCGACTCGCCCAATCCCGCCGGCTCCCCCGCGGGCACTGGCTCCTCAGGCAGCGCCGCACCGGCCGCAGGCATGACACCCTCGGGGCATGGCGCGGCATTGGACTCCCCCGACGAGGACGCCGAGATCACCGCGATCCTCAGGAATCACGGCATCCACTAGGGCAGGCACCAGACCAGATCCCTGCGTGTTTCACGAGCCTGCTTGTTTCATCGGCTCACTGTTTCATGAGCCTGCCAGTTTCATGAGCCCGCTTTTTCATGACGTCCATTCACGACGCCCCAGTTTCGCGGGCTCGGTCATGACAGATGACGGCACAGCCCGTCGTCAGGGAACCGCAGACCGGTCGTCTCAGCTCGGCTGCAGCCATTCCCAGCTCGACCACGGACACGACCGGGTGGGCCATCGCCGCCACGAGAGTTATTTCGCCGAGGATTCGCCCTCGCTCACAGGCGGCACGCGGCGACTTCGGTGACCAGAATGGCCCGGGCGCCCAGATCCCACAGATCGTCCATGAGTCGCTGCGCGTCCGAGCTCGGCACCATCGAGCGCACGGCCACCCACCCCTCGCGGGCCAGCGGTGAGACGGTCGGGGATTCGAAGCCAGGAGTCATCGCCGAGGCGTCCTCAAGGATCTCCTCGGGGCAGTCATAGTCCATGATCACATAGCTGCGCGCCACCAGGACGCTGGAGAGTCGGCGGGTGAGGTGATCGAGGGCGGTCTGGTCGACCTCGCCCTCGGTGCGCCGAATCAGGATCCCCTCGGACTCGAGGATCGCGTCGCCGAACAGGGCCAGCCCCGCCTTGCGCAGCGTGGTGCCGGTCTGAACCACGTCGGCGATCGCATCGGCCACGCCCAGCGCGATGCTGGATTCCACCGCCCCGTCAAGGTGAACCAGTTTTGCGCTGACCCCGTGCTGATCGAGATAGCGACGCAGCAGCCCGGGATAGCTGGTGGCAATCCGCTTACCCTGAAGGCCGGCCACACCCGGCACGGCGTCACGCGGCGCCGCGAAACGGAAGCGGCTGCGGGCGAAGCCCAGCGGGAGGATCTCGGTGGCGGCCGCGCCGGAGTCAATCAGCATGTCACGCCCGGTGATGCCCAGATCGAGCGTGCCCTCGCCCACATAGACGGCGATATCGCGAGGCCGCAAATAGTAGAACTCGACCCCATTGGCCTCGTCGAGCAGCACCAATTCCTTGGAATCAGTGCGCTGGGCATATCCCGCCTCGCGCAGCATCTGCGCGGCGGCCTCGGACAGGGAACCCTTGTTGGGTACCGCGATCTTCACATAGCTGTCGTCGCTCATCGAAAAATCCTTAAATGTGTCTGTGCTGGTCTGAATTGGTGGCGGCTCACACGAGCCCTGGGCCGTGGGCCCGCAGATCCCTTCGGCCTACCTCGGTCACGTCGGACCGGTCGCATCGGGAGCCGTCGCCCGCTATCGCAGAGAGCCCACCCGATCGGCCCTGCGGCAACGATGGCGGGCCATGGTGAGTCGGCCCGCGACGCTGCCGCTCACAGATGTCGATAGACGTCTTCCAGCGACAGGCCCTTCTTGACCATCATCACCTGGCACCAATAAAGAAGCTGGCTGATTTCTTCTGCGGCCATGTCGAGGGTCTCGTATTCCGAGGCCATCCAAACCTCCGCAGCCTCTTCAACCACCTTCTTGCCGATGGCATGGACGCCCTCGTCGAGCTTGGCGACGGTGCCGGAGTCGGCAGGACGTTCGGCGGCGATCTTGGTCAGCTCGTCGAACAATTGGTCAAAGGACTTGCTCACGCCCATCACCCTAGTGCAGCCCGACCCCGGACTGATTTACGTCCGCCCATCACCGCTCTCCTCTCCCCTGTTTCCCGGAGCTGACCACTCACAGCCTGCACACACATGGCTCGCGGAGAGTCTCTTCGTCGGAAGGCATTGGTTCCGGCGTTTAGGATCGTGGATGAATACCAGGAGGTATCCATGGCGAGAAGAGCAACGCACTCCGACGAGGCGTCCACCCAGGACACCAGTCGCGAGGATGACGCGCCCAAGAACTGGCGCAGCGAGGCACCCCAGGGGCCCCCGCCCCTGGACTCGCCCAAGCCATGGCATACCGAGGGCCTGCCCAAGAAGCCGGACGGCGATCGCCCCAAGCGCCCGCTGTGGGCGCGCATCGTGCCCTGGCTCGTTCTGCTGCTGCTGCTCTTTGTGGGCATCAACTGGTTCAATGCGGCCCAGGCCCCGCCGACCATCACCTACAACGAGTTCATCACCCAGGTGAAGGCCGACAATGTCGAGTCAGTGCACGCGAAGGGCGACTCGATCGATGGCGTGCTCAAGAAGGCGTCCACCGTTCCCGACAGCTCGGACTCCAAACAGGGCCAGAGCTATACGAAGTTCACCACCGAGCGTCCCAGCTGGGCCAACGACGATCTGCTCTCTGAGCTGACCCAGCACAATGTGACCGTCTCGGCGGTTTCCCTGGTCAATGAGACCAGCCCCTGGGTGAGCCTCCTGGTCGCCTTCGTGCCATGGATCCTGATCATCGGTGTCTACGTCTGGTTCATGAATCGCATGAGCAAGGGCGGCGGCATGGGCGGTCTGGGCCTCAAACGTGACGTCAAACCGGTCGAACGCGACAACGTGCGGGTGAACTTCTCTGATGTCGCGGGCATCGACGAGGTGGAGGGCGAAGTCCGCCAGATCGTCGACTTCCTGCGCAATCCCGACAGATATCGCAAGGTGGGGGCGCGCGCACCCAAGGGCGTGCTGCTTGAGGGCGAGCCCGGCACCGGCAAGACCTTGCTGGCCCGAGCCACCGCCGGTGAGGCCGAGGTGCCCTTCTTCAGCGCATCGGCCAGCGAGTTCATCGAGATGATCGTGGGCGTCGGCGCGCAGCGTGTGCGCCAGCTCTTCGAGGAGGCCCGCAAGGCGGCCCCCGCCATCATCTTCATCGACGAGATCGACGCCATCGGCCGTTCCAGAGCGTCAAACCGCTCGCTGGGCGGCAATGACGAGCGCGAGCAGACGCTGAACCAGATCCTCACCGAGATGGACGGCTTCGACGGCACCGAGGGGGTGGTCGTGATGGCTGCGACCAACCGCGCCGATGTGCTCGATCCTGCCCTGACCCGCCCCGGACGCTTCGACCGTGTGATCACGGTGAGCCCGCCGGATCAGAAGGGCCGTGCAGCGATCCTCAAGGTGCACACCCGGGAGATCCCCACGGCCCCAGATGTGAATCTGGACCAATTGGCGGCATCGACCCCGGGCATGACCGGCGCCGATCTGGCCAATCTGGCCAATGAGGCGGCGCTGCAGGCCGCCAGCCGCAGCGACAGCCTCGTCTACCAGCGAGATTTCACCAACGCGCTGGAGCAGATCCAGTTGGGTGTCGCCCGCTCGGTGGTCATCCCTGATGACGAACGCCGACGCACCGCCTATCACGAATCGGGGCACGCTCTGCTGGGCATGTTGCAGAAGGGCGCCGATCCCGTGCGCAAGGTGTCGATCATTCCTCGCGGCCAGGCTCTGGGCGTCACACTCTCGACGCCCGACACCGACAAATATGGCTATGACGAGCAATATCTGCTGGGACGCATTGTGGGCGCGCTGGGCGGCATGGCTGCTGAGAACGCCATCTTCGGCGTGGTGACCACCGGTGCCGAGTCCGATTTGCAGCAGGCGACCGCCATCGCCCGCCAGATGGTGGGTAAATGGGGCATGAGCGACAAGGTGGGGCCGGTGATGGTGCTGCCCGATGATGTGGATCCCCACCAGATCGGCATCAGCGATACCACGCTGTCGACGGTCGATGCCGAGGTGCGCCGGATCATCGGCGAATGTCAGGAGAAGGCTGTCCATCTGCTCAAGGAGCACCGCGCACAGCTCGACTCGATTGCGCACAAGCTGCTTGAGAAGGAGACGCTCGACGAGGATGAGGTCTACGCCGCAGCCGGCATCGAGCGCCCCAAGGACGACTTCAATATGTCCGGCGAGAAGGCCTCCCCACGCCCTCCGGCCCCGGCCACCCCAGCCGATGGCTCGACACCCGCAGGCGCGGCCAGTGACCATGGACACTCACCTGCCGCCCTACCGGGACATGAGTCAGCCGGAAGCGCCCACGGGAGCATCGGCGACTCGCCTGAGCCCGGGGGCGACCCTGGTGACCAGAAAGGCCAAAACGGTGGGACGGGAACGCCGCCACCAGCGCGCCTCTGGGGTCCGCCCCAGGGCAATCCGGCGAATTGATGAGTTGACCTGAGGCACGGCCACCAAAAGGGCGGCGACCATGACAGAGGGGTCCGGGACGATTCCAGTCCCGGACCCCTCTGTCGCTCTCAGTGCCTCGTTACCGACACCATCGTCACCGGCGTCGGCTCAGAGCAGGACGCCCAAGAGTGAGTCAATCGCGGCGGCCATGCGGGCCGGGGCCTGACGATCGTCCCCGTCGCCCGCCAGCACAGCCGAGCTCCATTCGTCGACGACGGCCAGCGCGGTCGGCGTGTCCAGCCCCTGGCGCAGGGCCCGGCGCAGATCGGCGATCACCGGTGCGGCATCGGTGGCCGCGCCGGCTCGGGTCGCAGCGCGCCACGCGTCCAGACGGCGCTGGGCGTCGTCAAGTCCCGCCGGTGTCCACGACCAATCAGGGGCATAGCCATGCGCGAGCAGGGCCAAGCGAATAGCCATCGGGTCGATGCCTTGGGCGCGCAGCTTGCTCACCAGCACCAGATTGCCCAGTGACTTGCTCATCTTCTCGCCGTCGAGGCCGACCATTCCCACATGGATATAGGCCTGGGCGAAGGGCCTGCCGGTGGCCACCTCGGCCTCGGCAGCGCACATCTCGTGGTGCGGGAAGGCCAAATCGCGGCCGCCTCCCTGCACGGCGAAATCCTCGCCAAGACGGTTCAGCGCGGTCGCGGTGCACTCAATGTGCCAACCCGGACGCCCACGTCCCAGGGAAGAATCCCAGGCCGGCTCGCCGGGACGCTCCATGCGCCAGACCAGACAATCGAGGGCGTCACGCTTACCGGGACGCTCCGGGTCACCGCCGTGCTCGGCGAACTCCTCGATCATGTCGCGGCGCGACAGATGGCTCTCGGAACCGAAACCGGGGGCCTTGCCCACCTCGAAATACCAGTCGGGATAATCAGGATCGTCCACCTGATAGATCGAACCCTGCTCCTGCAGCGCGCCAATCAGATCGACCACCTCGTCGATGACGGTGGTCGCCGGCACATACCACTGGGGCGGCAGCACCCGCAGTGCCGTCATGTCCTCGCGGAACAGCTCGGTCTGGTCGCTGGCGAGCTCCCGCCAGTCGACCCCGGTGGCCCTGGCCCGCTCAAGCAGCGGATCGTCGACATCGGTGACGTTCTGCGCATAACGCACATCGAGCCCCAGATCACGCCACACCCGCTCGAGCACATCGAACACCACATAGGTGAAGGCATGGCCCATATGGGTGGCGTCGTAGGGGGTGATGCCGCAGACATAGAGACCGGCATCCCCGTCGGGTGGACCGACCGGAACCGGCCTGCGATCATTCGTCGTGACCATGATGAGGCGAGCGGGCACCTCCAGGTCGCTGGGACTCGCAGGGATCATGGGGACTTCCACCGTGGGCCAAGCTCGCATGAAGCCAACCTACTCGGCCCGCACTAGGCTTTCGGAAACAGCGGCCGTTCGTGGAAAGGGATCAGATGCGCACCCGACGGGTCGGGGTCAGTGGGCTCGAGGTGAGTCAGCTGGGCCTGGGCACGATGACCTGGGGCGGTGACACCGACCTGGCGACAGCGTCTGAGTTGCTCACTTCCTTCGCGGACGCCGGGGGCAGCCTGATCGACACCGCAGCGGCCTATGGGGGCGGCGCCGCCGAGCAGATGCTGGGTCGTATCATCGCCGCGAGGCTGAATCGCGACGATCTCGTGCTTGCCACCAAGGCCGGGTTCGGGGTGCGCAGTGGCCAGCAGATAGTGGACACCTCCCGCAAGGCGATGCTCAACGATCTGGCCGGGTCGCTGCGCCGCTTGCACACTGACCATGTGGACCTTTGGCAGGTGCACGCATGGAGCGATACGCCCCTTGATGAGACCTTGGCGGCGCTTGACCAGGCAGTGAGCTCCGGGATGGCTCGTTATGTGGGCGTCTGCAATTACATCGGCTGGCAACTCGGTACCGCCGCCACCTGGCAGGAGGCGGTGCCCGGACGCAACCGCTTGGTGAGTGCCCAAGTTGAGTACTCACTACTTGCCCGCCGCGCCGAGATCGAGGTGATCCCGGCGTTGAAGCACCATGAGATGGGGCTGTTCCCCTGGTCCCCCTTGGGACGTGGCGTGTTGACCGGAAAATATCGTGCCGGCACCCCTCGGGATTCGCGTGGCGCCCGCGAGCATTTCAGCTGGTTCGTCGAGCCCTATCTTGAGGAGCGGAGTCGGGCCGTGACCGATGCCGTGGCGCGGGCCGCTGAGGGTCTCGGCCTCACCGCAGCGCAGGTCGCCTTCCTGTGGGTGCGCGATGCACCCGGCGTCACCGCTCCCCTACTGGGCGCCAGGACCGCCGACCAGCTGGCCACCTATCTTGACCTAGACGATGTGCGCATCCCCGAGCCCATCGTGGCGGCACTCGATGACATCACCGGAGGGCCCAACCAGGGCCGCGTGTCCGCCGACCATGACGCCGACCGCCGGCCGTAAGCACCCGCACAAACGGCATGAAGGGCGCGGGAAAGCCATGAGCGCGCCGGGTAAATCCCCCCTTCAAGGCGTCTTCGCCTCGAGTCGTTTCAGATCTGAAGCGCTCAGCAGTTCGGCTGTGTGGCCGACTGGCCCCTCGGCGCTCAGAACGCGGCGGTAAGCCGGGCACGGATGACCTTGCGGCGAAGCCACACCTCTCGCGAGCCATCACGATAACGACGCAGCCGTGCCAGTTCCCAGCCATTGTGCTCAGCCTGCTCGGTGAGAAGCCGGCGCACCTGATTTCGCGAGACATCCTTGGTGAGCTTGATGCACTGCTCTTCCATCTCAACACCCGACTGTTGGCGTCGCAGAAGCCGGGTAGACACGATCCACGGGCTGGGCAGGTAATCCATGGGCCTCTCCCTGTTGACCGACGCCCAGGAGGGCACCGGGTTCGCCGATTCCCGCGATAATAGCGCCCGGTTCCTAACGCGAAAGGGAACTCGCGGCATCACGGTGCGGACGTTTTGCCCGTTCGCGCGGCAGGGCAGGCAATGGTATGGTTTTGGGGCGTTGCAGGAAACTGTGCGCAGTGTCCGGGTGGCGGAATAGGTAGACGCGCTAGCTTGAGGTGCTAGTGCCCGTTATAGGGCATGGAGGTTCAAGTCCTCTCTCGGACACAATCAGTGAAACCCTCTCTGACAAGGGCTAATGCCCCGGTCAGGGAGGGTTTTTCATGTTCGGCTCGTGGCCGGCGGGTCACTGATGTGGGTCACATATGTCGGCATCCGGCACGTGGATGGCACATTGCTGGCGCGGATACCGGGAGGATCCTTGGCCATGGGGGGCATTGCACAGACGCCAGAGGCCCCGCAAGAGCAACCGCAGGGCAGGCATCCGTGCGGAGAGCTTCCAACTGCGATCGCAATCGCGAATTGACGACAATGGCCTGGACCCAAGGATCCTTCCGGGAACACGTCTACCCGTTTGATGGGCCAGTCGATGAATCTCGCAGTACAGGAAAACGCGTCAAATTTGAGTCTCTCCTAGTCAGGTGAGCTTTACCGCCATTACCTTGATCGGGATAATCATTTATCGGCTATGCTGCCCACCGTGCCCGCCGATGGAGGTGGACACGGCGCACGAACCGGAGCGAAGCAGCCCCGGGGACCACCGGAATTACCCATCGCGGCGCGATGATCGTGGACGCGCCTGAACATATGAATATGACCATGAAAGAGACCCGCCATGGGGCGCCTGAAACGTCTCCGGCCCGCCGCGCTCGTCGCGGCTGGCGCACTCCTGCTGACCGGCACCACCGTGCCAGCAACCGCCAACACCACCACAGATAATCACGTGGCCGCGAACACCGCAACCACCGACAACACACCCTACGGATACCTCATGGTGAATTTCATGTGGGACCGGGTGGCAGGTGAGGAATACGGTGAGCGCGTCAATTTCCAGATCTCGCAGGGAAATGACCCCACACAATGGGACCGCCTCAATGACGGCGAGCCGGTGCTCGTATCGAACCAGTCGACCACAGGAATTCGTGATCCCTATCTGACTTATAACCCGACCACGGGCACCTATTACATCATCACGACCAATCTTCGCACCTATGGCGGCCCCGAAGAAAAATATGGCATCACGCCTCCACAGTCCACCCAGATCGAGGTATGGCATTCACAAGACCTCATCTCCTGGAGCGAACAGACGTCCTTCAACGTCAGCACCGATCGCCAGGGCAACTTGTTGAACACCCTCACCGAACAACACACAGGCAAGAGCGTCAGTGGTCTTGAGATGATGTGGGCTCCTGAGGCGACGTGGGTGGATGACTTCAACGACCTCAACGACTACGGCAAGGACAACGGCACCGCCCAGGGCGGCTCCTTCGTCGTCTACTGGTCGTCAAATGCCACCTATGACGGACTCACCCGAAAGATGGTGTTGTGGGGAGCCAACCACTGACTTTACCCAAGACACCTTCCAGTTCGGCGGAGTCTTCATGCAGGAGGACCCCGATCTTCCGTCCAACCAGGTGATCGACGGCGACCTACTGCAGCGTCGGCGCGATGATGGGAGCTTGCGCACCTACCGGATCGGTGTCGCCAACACTGGTTCCTCACCTCGGGGCGTGTTCATGGAGTCCACCGATTCCCAGGCCTGGTGGCGCGGTGACCTCAGCTCGTGGACCCTCTTGCAGAAGAACATGGGAGGTCTCCTGCACAGCTCATTGCTCGGTGCCGAGGGCCCCGCTGCCTTCGCGGGCAATAGCGGTGATGAGTGGTACATGATGGTGGACAATATCGGTGCATCAAGCTCACAATCCCCCTCGGGATACAACCTGTTGAAGGCCAGCGACCTCGACCAGAAGGATCCCTGGTCAAAGGTCTCCGGAGGTCTGGGACTCGCCAAGGGAACCAAGCATGGCGGGGTCATCTCGTTGACGAAGGCCCAGTACGACAAGATCCGTGCCGCTGACGCCCTACCAACCGACAACACCAACCTGAGCGTGGAATCCACCTCGATCCCCCAGAACTCCACCACCGAACAAATCGACGCACTGATCCCCGACACCGTCAACCTCACCTCCGCCAACAACGCCGGAACCAACCCGTCCACCATCTCCTGGAACAGCGACGACCTGGCCAAGATCACCAACGCCACTGAGGGCGACACAATCACTCTCACCGGCACCGCCAAAACCGTTGGCGCCAACCTCAACCACTGGAAATGGCGCAACGAGAACAACGACAACACCTGGACCTGGGACGACGACCCAGCAGCAAAACTCGGCTCAGCCATCTCCAAGGACAACTCCTGGTACCAATCCGGCGGCTGGAACGCCACCGACCAGACCCGTCCCCTCTACGCCCGCAACGCCATCACCGTGACCACCACCGTGGCCATCACAGCCCCCACACCAACACCCACACCCACACCAACACCCACCGACCCGGGCACAACCACACCCGAACCCACCACTGACCCGACCACCACACCCACCGGAAACCTCGCCCCCACAGGCGCCTCTTCCACAAATATGGGTGCACTACTCGCCGGCCTGGCCCTTCTGGGAGCGGGCGCAAGCATAGCCATCACACGACGACGCCGACACTGACATGCGACAGGACCGCGCGACAGGTCAATTGCGCGCGTCCTCGCCTCATGGCATCGGGTTTTTCACGGGTGTCAGATACTCCTGACCCGGTGACAACCATGCATTTCACCAACAATGGGCGGATACAGGGAAGGGGCGAGAGAGCACCAGCTCTCTCGCCCCTTCCCTGACCTTGGCGGTGCTCCGCCGGTGAGGCCTGTGCCATCCCAGGGGCCGGTGATCGTCGGCTCAGGTGCGACGTCAGGCCAAGAATCCAGCGCACCCATCGTCCCCGGGTCCCGCCTTGTTCCACGCGATTGTCCCGGCATGTCCGCTCGCTCTCACCCCGCTAACCTTGGGGCCTGTCAATGGAGCGCGCTGCCATCACGGGGCCGCGCTCATGCCGAAGCGAGCCGAGAGCGTCCATGAATCTTCTCCACGCCATCCTGCTGGGCATCGTCGAGGGAATCACTGAATTCCTGCCGGTGTCGAGCACGGGCCATCTCAACATCGTTGAGAAACTACTCGGCTACCAGATCGACTCCCCAGGCATGACCGCCTTCACCGCCGTCATCCAGGTGGGGGCCATCCTGGCCGCCATCGTCTTCTTCTGGAAGGACATCGTCGCCATCGTGCTGGCCTGGTGCCGGGGGTTGTTCAACGCAGCGAAGCGGGAGGATCCGAATTACCGCATGGGCTGGGCCGTGATCCTGGGATCCATCCCGGTGGCCGTCGTCGGGCTGGCCTTCAAACATCAGATCGAGACCACCACGCGCTCGCTGTGGGTCATCGTGGCGGCGCTGCTGGTGTGGAGCATCGTCATGGCGATTGCCGATCGTCTCGACAAGGGCGAACGCACCATGGTGGATGTCACCTGGAAGGACGGCCTGATCATTGGCCTGTTCCAAGCGCTGGCACCGATCTTCCCCGGCATCTCCCGCTCCGGCGCGACGATCTCCGCAGGCCTGTTCCGCGGCATGGACCGGGTTTCCGCCACCAAGCTCAGCTTCTTCCTGGGCATTCCGGCGCTGGTCGCCGCCGGCGGCATGGAGGCCGTGAGCCAGGCGGGAGCGATCTCGTCACAGGTCGGTTGGCTGCCGACGATCGTCGCGACGGTCGTCTCCCTGGTGGTTGCCTATGTGTCCATCGCCTGGTTGCTGCGCTTCGTGTCGAAGAACTCCTTCACCGGATTCATCGTCTACCGGGTGCTGCTCGCCGCGGTGATGATCGTGCTGATCATGATGGGGCTTGTGGCCGCCTGAGGCCCGGGGCCCTGCGGGCCCCAGCCCTCGTCAGTCACATGCCCCCCCGTTGCCACGATGCCCTGGCACCACGATGCCCGGGTGCCATGACGCTCAGATGTCGTGATGCCACAGTGGTCTTAGTCAATGAACAACGGCGGCGGGGCG
>MJGMD1__coassemble_1936_pt1 | contig 33356 bp, 26 predicted proteins | sample MJGMD1__metabat2_low_PE_026 | metagenome-assembled genome bin MJGMD1 | reverse complement strand
CCCAGCTGGTGGTAGCGCCTTCGGTGAAGGCGTAGTTCGCCTGCGGCACTGCGGTGACAGTGATGGTCTGACCGTCGGGGACCGTGATGGTGCCGGTGACGGTCTTGCCGTCCACCTGGTAGTCAACGCCGGTGACGGTCGGGATGGTCACGGTGTCGCCCGACTGAGTCGGAGCAACCGGGGTAGCTGACAAAGCCTTGACGGTGACGTTGAAGGTATTGCTCACACCGTCGGGGGTGTAGGTGACGGTCACCGGGTAGGTGCCGGCCTTGGCGGTGTCCACGCTGCCTGAAATCGTCACATCGGAGCTGGACAGGTCCACGGCCTTGCCATTGTGATCGAAGACCTTCAGATTGAGGTCCTTGTTGGTCTTCGGGTCGAAGTCGTCACCGAGCTCAACCGAGGTATCGGTGCCGGTGACAACCGGCCGCAGCCCAACATAGGGTGCTGTCCGGTCGGCGGTGAGCCCCACCGGATTCCCGTCAGGATCGACGATGGTGGGCTTGGTGGTCTGCATCTGGTAGGTGTAGCTGGTCATCGGATTGCCCGAGGAGTCCAGCTCCTGCGCATAGCCGTGAGTCTTCACCGCAGCACCGATCTTCGCGGCGTCAACCACGTAATAGCCACCGGGGTAGAGCACCGGCTGAGACGCATCAGAGCGGCTGGGCACCTTGAAGTTGTTGACCCAGTAGTTGGTGTTCGCGGTGGCCTCAGGCATGTACTGCTGCAGCTCGGGAACGGTCGTGTAAACGGACTTGCCATCAGAGCCCTTTGACTGCACTGTGGCCAAGAAGGCCCCCTTGAAGGGTACGAGGCTGGAACCGTCGGGGCCGGTGAGTGGCATGGCGAAACGCACCTGCGAGTCGACCAGGATGAACAGCCCGGGTGCCGTGACGGCTTCACCGAACTGGAAGGAAGTGCCTGCGGCACTAGCGGCGGGCAGTTGCAATGGCACGTCGAGCGACCATGTGGCGCCGGCTGCCAAGGTTCCCGAAATCTGGATCTCCAGCACGTCCGCCGGGCCATAGCCGGCTGCGGTGAGCTCCGAATAGGGCTTTGTGTTACCGCCGCTCTGGGCATAGAGGAGGGTGGCGCCGCTCAGGTTGGTATAAGAGGACTTGAGGCCATTGGCGTCGAAGGCGGAGGGATCAACCAGAGGCGCGGTGGTGCCGCCGTAGTACTTCGGCAGGATCAGGAGCTGATCCACCTTGATGGGGTTGGCGGTGTTGTTCGTGTATTCGCCGTGCACCTGCAACAGCTTCAACGAATCGGGCTCCAGAATGGAGTTGCCGGTGCCGGCACTGTCTGAGACTGCCGTCAGATCACCATTGGCCGAGTTGCTGGCTGCAAGCTGGGTGAGGTGGGTGTACGTGCCGCCGGTGATCTTGCTCGTGGTTCCGCTGATGGACCCGGTCGGATCGGTGTAGATGACATTTGCCGCTTGCGTCGCGGCGTCCGAGGAGGCGGCTACGGCGTTCGTCGAAGTGGGGGCGGCGAAGGACGTGGCCGGAGCGATAAAGGTGGTGCCGATCAGCGCTGCTGACGCCGCAGCGGCGATGGCGATCCTGCTCAGGCGGGGCAATTGAATACGCGACATAGATGACGCTTCCTCTGGGGGCTGGACATACAGGCCGTCGGGGACCAACGCCCAAGAGGGTGAAGGGGCGGCCTTCAACACCATTGTTGAAGCCTCAAACAGGATTGTCAAAGTGGTTTGGACCGGCTGTGGCGATGCTGTGCAGTCGCCGGTGGGCTGAGGACGAACTCCTCTGGGAACCGCGTCAAGCTGATGATTCACAGCGGCGCTGTGGGCAGAGGCGAGGATGTCAGTGGAGTGCCCAGGTGGACGATGTATCGTTAGATATCGGTGATCAATGGTGGGGCGTCAGTTTTGTATCGTTCGGATGGCGTCCCCCGACGAAAGGACAGGCATGTACGGAGCATTCGGCAGGGGCAATGGATCACGCAGGCGCGATGGGGGCCTCGACGGAGGACTGATCGGGTCGTTCGACCAGATCGAGAAGCAATTCCGCGACTTCGTGCAGACGCGCACTCAGGGCCGCGCCTCGCGCGGTGATGTGCGGGCGGCGGTGCTTGCGCTGCTCTCTGAGGAACCGATGCACGGATATCAGATCATTCACGAGATAGAGAAGCGCAGTGCCGGTGTCTGGAAGCCCAGCGCCGGGTCGGTCTATCCGACACTGCAGATGCTTGCCGACGAGGGACTGGTCTCCCTCGACGAGCAGGACGGCAAGAAGGTTTATAGCCTCACCGACACCGGCCGCACCGAGGCAGAGGCGGCCAGCGACAAGCCCAAGCCATGGGAGTCGGCGGCCGACAATGATGTGCCGGAGTCAATGGTGCTGCCGCGGGCGACGGCTCGACTGGTGCAGGCGGTCGGTCAGGTGGTCACCGCGGGCAATGCGTCGACGGCCAAGGATGTCACCGAGGTGATTGACGATGCCCGCCGCAAGATCTATTCGATTCTTGCGCAAGACTGAAGGGGATCGCTTCGCCGGCCGAGGTGACCGGGGAGGCCTTCGATGAGCAAGCAACGACCGCTGCGCGGGCGCTATCGCCGCATTCTCGGGTATTTCGCGCGCCTGTTCGTGCAGCTGTGGTTCTTTGACGTCATGCTGCCCCGGCTGGGGTTGCGGCGGTTGGTCGCGCGCGGTCGCATGCGACGCCTGACCAGGGCGGCGGCGCGATTCCATGTGCTCGCAGCTGAGCTTGGCGGGCTGATGATCAAGCTCGGCCAGTTCATGTCGACGCGCCTTGATGTGCTGCCACCTGAGGTCACCGAGGAACTCGCCGGCCTGCAGGACGAGGCACCCGAGGTGCCGTTCAGTCAGATCAAGCCGCTGGCTGAGGCGGAACTGATGATGCCCTTGTCGCAGGCCTTCGAGTCCTTTGACCCCACCCCGGTGGCGGCAGCCTCGCTGGGGCAGGTGCATCGCGCCCAGCTCAGCCCGGCAGAGGCGCGTGACGTCGGCTTCCGCGATGTGATGGTCAAAGTACAGCGTCCGGGCATCGAGCAGGTGATCGACATCGACGTCACGGCGCTGCGCAAGGTGGCCGGGTGGGCGTCGCATCTGAAGGCGATCGCGGAGCGCACCGATATGCGGGGGATCGTCGAGGAGTTCGCGCGGTCGAGCGCCGAGGAGATTGACTATCTGCACGAGGCGTCGAATGCGGAGCGCTTTGCGCAGAGCTTCGCCGACGACCCCACCGTCTCGTCGCCTTCGGTGGTGTGGGAACGCACCAGCCGTCGGTTGCTGACCCAGTCTGATGTGAGCGCGATCAAGGTCGACGACATCACCGCCCTCACCGAACAAGGTATCGACCCCCACGAGGTGGCCTATGCCGTGGCCGATGCATATATCAAGCAGGTATTCGAGGACGGCTTTTTTCACGCCGACCCGCATCCCGGCAATCTCTTCGTCACGCCGGTGCCCGAGGCGATGGTCGCCGATGTTGGACGACGGTGGAAGCTGACCTTTATTGACTTCGGGATGATGGGCGAGGTCCCCGGGGATCTGCGCGATCAGCTCAAGGAAGTGATCATCGCTATCGGCCTGCGCGACAGCCAGCGCCTGGTGCGATGCATGGACGACTTGCACATGTTGCTGCCCTCGGCCGATCGTTCTCTGTTGGAACGCGCCGTGGGTCAGCTCTTCGACCGTTTCGGCGGCATGAGCCTGGCCGAGATGCGCGAGGTTGACCCCAAGGAATTCATCAATTTCGGACGGCAATTCCGCGATCTCATGCGCGAGATGCCTTTCCAGCTCCCCGAGGATTTTCTGCTGCTTATCCGTGCCGCCTCATTGATGAATGGTCTGTGCACGGCCCTGAATCCCGATTACAACCTGTGGGATTCGGTGCAGCCCTACGCCGACCAGCTGGTGACCGGCGATCCGGCGGCACAGGCCAAGACGATTCTTGACGAGGGTCGCGCGCTCCTCGAGGTGACGCTCGGGCTGCCACGCCGCCTCACCCGCGTGCTCACCATGGTGGAACGCGGGCAGCTGAGCGTGGAGATCCCCGAGATCGAGCGCCAGCTGAGCCATATCGAGGTGGGCGTCCGTCGCGTGGTGGCCGCGGTGTTGTTCGTCGGGCTGCTGATCGGCGGCATTCTGCTGCGCAGCACTGATCCACTGTGGGGGCTCATCATGATGGCGGCCTCGGTGGTGCCGCTCGTCTGGGCGGTGTTCGGCGGCCTGGTCCGGCGCTTCGGGATGTGAAGGCAGGGCTGAACCGGGGGCCAGGTTTCAGGTGCTCGGTCGATTGAGGAGTCGGTTGAGGGCTGGCGCGCAGAAGCACTCAGGTGGGGGCGCGTGCGGTTGAGACCTCATCTGGGCACGGCGTGCCGTGGTGCGTGATTGGCTCGCTCGTGGCCCACGATCGTCAGGAGTGAATGTCTGTTGGGCTCACCACCAGCGATAGAAGTGGTGCACGGGCCCGCCGCCGGCGCCGATGTCAAGGCGGTCGGCCTGTGCGATTGCACCGCTGAGCCAGTCCTTCGCGTCGCGTACGGCGTCGTCCCAGGTGTCGCGCTGGGGACGAAGGGCCGCGATGGCCGAGCTGAGCGAGCAGCCCGTGCCGTGGGTGTTGAGGGTGTCCACCCGCGGTGCGCTGAGCACCCGGACGCCATCGGCGCTGGCCAATACGTCCACCGACTCGCTGCCGCCCCCGTGGCCGCCCTTCACCAACACTCGCTCGGGGCCGAGCCTGAGCAGTCGAGTGGCCTGGTCGATCATCTGGTCCTCGGTGGTGGCTTGCGGCTCGTCGAGCAGGACGCCTGCTTCCGGCAGATTTGGCGTGATGAGGCTCGCGTGGCGCAGCACGGTGTGCAGCGCGTCAACGGCGTCGTCGGGCAGCAGATGCGCGCCCGAGGTGGCCACCATCACCGGATCAATCACGATCGGTAGCCCAGCATCGCGCTGCCTGAGCTTCTCCAGCCCATGGCCCACGGTGCTGGCGAGCTCTGCAGAGGCCAGCATCCCCACCTTCACGGCGTCGATGCGGATATCGGAGGCAACCGCGTCGAGCTGCTGGGTGACGAACTCGGGCGGCGTGGCGAGCACCCCGGTGACGCCGGTGGTGTTCTGGGCGGTGAGCGCGACGATCACGCTCATTCCATAGGCGCCGAGCGCCGAGAAGCTCTTCAGATCGGCCTGGATTCCCGCTCCGCCCGAAGAATCAGAGCCGGCGATCGTGAGCGCAGTGGGCGGACGTGGGTCGCGACGGAGCGGCGTGCTCGTGGTCGCTGAGGTTACGGGTGCCGTGCTCGTTGGCGCTGGGTCCATAGGCACTGTGCTCATCGGTCAGGCTCCAGGGATGGGATCGGATGGCTGCTGGCGCCGGGCATTTTGCCTGGCAGAGACCCGGCGTGTGGACTTGCTCGTGCCGGGATGGTGCTCAGCGTGGTCGTCCGGCAATTGGTGGCGCGGTCCACGACCGTCACCGGGAGATTCTCGCGGCGCGGGATGGCGGCGGATGGCAGCGGCCCAGGCGTCCACGAGGATGCCCGTCGCGGCGGGGACATCGTCCTGACCGCAGATGGCGCTCACCACGCTCATCCCACGGCAGCCGATGGCGGCGAGAGGTTCGGCGTCGGCGGCTTTGACCCCGCCGATGGCGCACACCGGCCAGGGGCTCACCGCGACCACTGACTCCACGATGGACATGCCCAGATCGCCCGCCTCAGGCTTGGTCCCGGTGGAATGCAGGGCCCCTACGCCCAGATAGTCCACGAGCTCGTCTCCAAGCGCGCGGGCCGCGCTCACATGCGACGGCTCTTGCGTCGACAGGCCGAGGATCGCGTTCGGCCCCAGCATGGCCCGGGCCTGATCAATCGGCATGTCGTTTTGCCCCACATGGGCTCCCTGGGCGCCGATCGGCGCCACCAGATGCACCCGATCGTCAATCAACAGAGGCACGCCTGTGGGGGCAAGCACCCCGACGAGCTGCCTGCCCAATGCAACAAAGTCCGGGTCCGCGAGGTGGTGATCGCGCAGCTGCACCAGCGTGGCGCCGGCTCCGACTGCCTCGCGGACGGTGCGCACAACTCCGTCGGGGCCGCCGCACTGGTCGGTGTCGGTGACTAGATAGATCGATAGGTCAAAGTCGGGCCTGGATGATCGCGCGAGTCTCGCGTCAACGTCACGAGACGAGCTTGGGGCCGCGTAGGGATCAGTTCGAGGCATCGCGCACCTGTGCCTCTGACGCGAGCTGCTCGGGGGTCACGAGATAGAGCTGATCAAGCAACGCGATCGCGAACGATCCAGGGGCTCGGGTTTCGGCAGCCGCATGCTCGGCGGCCACACACATCAACGTTGTGGCGGCGGTTGCCGCGTCCACGCGGTCAGGCACGACGGCGGCAAAAGCGGCCATCAGCGCGCCCAGGGCACATCCGACACCGGTCACCTTGGTCATCCACTCATGGCCGTTCGCCACGGTGAGCACTCGATGGCCATCGGTGATGTGATCAACCGGGCCGCTGATCGCGACGGCGCAGTGATAGGTGAGTGCGAGTCGCTTGGCGGTGGCGAGCGCCGCGGTCACCGGATCGGTGGAATCCGTGCCGCGTCCACCGGCTGATTCCCCAGCCAGCGCGATGATCTCGGAGGCGTTGCCCCGGATGATGGCCGGGTCTCCCGCGGCGAGGGCATTGCGCGCCACGTCTGTGCGCCAGGGGAGTCCAGCTGCCACGGGGTCGAGCACCCAGGGGTTGCGATGGGCCGCGGCTGACTCGGCGGCCATCACCATCGCCTTCGTGGTCTCCGGATAGGGGGTGCCGGTATTCACCAGGACGGCCCCTGCGATGGCGGCGAAATCGGCGGCCTCGCGGGAATTGTCAACCATCGCCGGGCTGGCACCGGCAGACAGCAGCACATTGGCTGTGAAATTGGCCACAACGATATTGGTGAGGCATTGCACCAGAGGGTTGTTGTCGCGCAGGGCGCGCACGGCGCCCGTAAGATCGACGGGCTGGGGCGCGGGGTCCGTCGTGTCGGGCCCCGCGGAGGTCTGGGTGGTCTCGTAGGTACGTGGTGGCATATGGACGTCGGTCATTGACGCTCGCTTCCTTCGCCGGCATTATCCGGACAGGTTCGGCGGTCGACGCCCCGGTGGCGTCCTCTCAGCCCACGATCAAGGTGAGCTCCCGCATGATGGCGCCGAGTCTAGTTCCTTGGGGATGTCAGCGATCGATTCGGCCGTGTTGAACGAGTTCGTCGCTCGTGGGAGCGTTGCCTGCGGGCTCGAAGCCAAACGCCACGCTCGTGATCACAGCAGGCCTGCTGTCATGTCTCCGGTCGTTGCACCTCGCGATGAAGGCCCATTGGTATGCCATGAGGAAGCTCCGAGGAGAACTATGAAGCGCATTGTTGAATTGATGGGGGCCTCATGAGCGCCGCGGTCAGGGATGCGGCTCCCGATGGTCTGCGCAGGAGCCTGCGCAACCGTCATATTCAGATGATTGCGCTCGGCGGTGCCATCGGCACGGGCCTGTTCTATGGCTCAGCGGAGTCCATCGGTCAAGCTGGGCCGGCAATTCTGCTGTGTTATATCGTCGGCGGCGCCATCATCTTCCTGGTGATGCGGGCGCTGGGCGAGATGAGCGTCGATACACCCACCTCGGGGGCTTTTAGCTTCTACGCGTACAAGAATTGGAGCCCCCGGGCGGGGTTCATCTCGGGGTGGAATTATTGGTTCAACTACATTGCCGTCTCCATGGCAGAGCTCACGGTGGTGGGAAAGTATATTCAATTCTGGTTGCCGGGAGTTCCCCAATGGGTCACGGCGGCAATCTGCCTGCTGGTCATCACCGCAGTCAATTTGATCAGTGTCCGCGCTTATGGCGAAAGTGAGTTCTGGTTTGCCCTGGTCAAGGTGGTGGCCATTATCGCCATGATCATCTTTGGCCTGGTGATCGTCCTCACCGGATTCGGCAGCGGGGGTCATCCGATCGGATTGTCCAATCTGTGGAAGAACGGCGGGTTTTTCCCGCGGGAATTCGTGGGGATGCTGATGGGCCTGGTGGTGGTGATGTTCAGCTTCGGGGGTGTTGAACTCATCGGGATCGCTGCTGGTGAGGCGGACGACCCGAAGAAGACCATCCCCAAGGCGATCACCCAGGTGGTCTACCGCATCCTCATCTTCTACGTGGGCGCGGTGTTCGTGATGCTCTGCCTGTTTCCGTGGAATGAGTTGGGCACCTCCGAGAGCCCATTCGTGGTGATCTTCCACAGGATCGGTATCGGATCGGCGGCGACGATCCTCAACATCGTGGTGCTCACCGCGGCGGTCTCTGCTTACAATTCGGGTCTGTACTCGAATGGGCGCATGCTGTACAGCTTGGCGAAGCAGCGCAATGCGCCTCAAATCCTTGGCAAGGTCAATCGCTTCGGGTCGCCCTATGTGGGCGTGCTGGCGTCGTCGTGTGTCACAGGTATCGCGGTTGTTCTCACCTATCTGTTCCCCGACACGGTCTTTCTCTATGTCATCTCGATCGCCCTGATCGCCGGGATCATCAACTGGACAATGATCGTGGTCACTGACATCAAATTCCGAAAGAGAATCGGCCCCGAGGCGGTCTCTCGCCTGGCGTTCAAGATGCCCGGGAATCCGGTGACAAGCTATATCGTGATCGCTTTCCTGGCGATGGTTGTCGTGCTTATGGGGTTCATGCCAAATTATCGGATCTCGTTGGTCGTCGGTGCCCTCTGGTTGGCTGTTTTGTGGTTCTTCGATTGGCTGCTCACTCGACGCCATGGTGTGCGGGATATCGTCGCCGAATGATCTGAGGTTTTCCGTCGAGATGTCTTGCCCAGGCATGATCGCTATCTTTGATATGTCTGGCTCACTGCGCTGGTTCCAGCATGGGCAGTGCTCGTGGCAGAGCACTGAGCCGGTGGGGCAGGGCAGATGGTGTTTTCAGCAGGGGGGAGCAGGGCTTGACGGATCGCGTGCAGCTGGAGGGTGACGGCGGGCACAGCCATGCGCATGGTGTCAGCGGCAATGCCGATCGGCGCTATCTGTGGGGAGCGCTCATCGCGCTGACTGCGTTCATGCTCGGCGAGGTGGTCGTGGCTTTCGTCACGGGCTCCCTGGCCCTTCTGTCAGACGCCGGGCACATGCTCTCCGATGTGGCCTCAATCGCTGTCGCCCTGTGGGCGATGACCCTCGCGGCGCGCCCGGCGCAGGGGCGGTGGACCTATGGGTTCAAGCGCGCCGAGATCCTTGCCGCTCTGGCTAACGGCGTCACTCTCTTGGTGCTCGGACTAGTGCTCGCCGTGGAGGCGATCCGACGCCTGATCACTCCGCCCCAGGTGCATGCGCCGCCAGTGATCATCGTTGCGCTGGTGGGCATTGTGGTGAACTTTGTGGCCACCTGGCTGCTCGCCAAGGCCAATCGCACGAGTTTGAACATTAGGGGTGCTTATCAGCACATTCTCACCGACCTTTTCGGTTTCATTGGCACCCTGCTGGCTGGTCTGGTGATCCTGTTTACCGGGTGGACGCGTGCCGATGCGCTGGCCTCATTGGTGGTGGTTACGCTCATGGTGCGGGCAGGGTGGCCCCTGGTGAGGGAGTCGGGCACGATCCTGCTCGAGGCGGCGCCGCCCGACATCAATCTTGATGAGGTGCGCACGCACCTGCTGGACCTCGATCACGTGGTAGCCGTGCACGATCTTCATGTGTGGACGCTCACCAACGGCATGCCTGCCGTCTCGGCGCACATCGTGACGAGGGACGACTGCTTCATTGAGGGTGACACTCCTGAGCTGCTCGACGAGCTCCAGGAGTGTCTGCGGACTCACTTCGACATTGAGCATTCGACCTTCCAGCTGGAGCCTGCGGCTCATGCGCAGCACGAGCCGGGCATGCACCAGCATTAGTCGGGATGCCCCGCCGGGCTCGTTTTCGGCCCCCGGGTGGTCCGCTTTCGGGCTTCCAGTGGTCACTTGTGCGGTGTCATTGCCGCATACTTGCCCACTTCGGGGACGAGTGGCGGCCGAACCCGGCAGGGCGGCATTCCGGGTGTCAGTGCCGGCTGTTGTGTCCCGATCGGCGCTCCAGTGGGCTCCTATGCGATGTCATTGCCGCACAGGTGCCCACGGAGGGACATGTGTCCGCCGACCCGACAGATGGGGAGGACCTTTGCAGGGTAGACGACGTAAAAGTCCTCCCCATCGTGGGGCGGGACCTGCCCGCCGACGTCGGTCCGATGCCGTCAGGCCTCGGGGATGTCGCGGCTGAATGCTTCGAGCGTGACCGATGCGGGGTCGGGTCCGCCGCGGACGCCGGTGTTCAGGGCGTCGCGTTCTGGCGTATGCCGACCGGAAACGCGTTGACGGAGGGCTTTTGGTGTCGGGCACGGTGGTTCAGAGCACTTCGACGTCAGGCATTTCGACATCAGAAATGTCGGTCCAGGGCGTTTCCAATCCTGGAGATTTCAGACACAGTATTTCGACGAGGGGTAATCATCATGAATACATCACCAGATGTCGGCCGCGTGGCAGTGATCACCGGGGCGTCCTCGGGAATCGGTGCGGCCACAGCTCGTGCATTGGCTGCGGATGGATATCGCGTCGCCCTGCTTGCGCGGTGCCTTGATCGGATCCAGGCGCTTGCCGACGAGATCAATCGTGCGGCTGACGCAGCGTCGAATGATGCGGTCGAGCGCGAGTCGTCGGGGGCTCCAGCAGCTAAGGCCGGACAGACTGATTCCGAGATCACGCCCGGGGCCTCGACGGGCCAGGAAGCCAAAGCCGGTCGCAGGGTTATCGCGATCCAGGCCGACGTGACCAACCGCGACCAACTTGTGGCTGCCGCGGAGCGCGTCAAACTGAGCTCGGCGGTGCCGATGTGCTGATGAACAACGCAGGCGTGATGCTGCTCGGGCCCTTCTCGTCGGCACGCCGCGACGACTACACGGCGATGGTCGAGGCCAACCTGCTGGGTGCGATCACCACCACCGAGGTATTCCTCGACCAGCTCAAGGATGGCGGCGGCGACCTGGTCAACATCTCATCGGTCGCCGGACGGACCGCCCGGGCCGGCAATGGCGTCTATGCCGCCACGAAATGGGGTATCAACGGCTGGTCGGAATCGCTGCGCCAGGAGTTGCTCCCCGAGGTGCGCGTCACGGTGATCGAACCCGGCGTGGTCGACACCGAACTGCCGAGCCACATCACCGACGAGGCAACCCGCGACGCCGTACAGAAGGGCTACGACGCCGCCACCGTCAAGCCCGAGGAGATCGCGGAGATCATCGCCTTCGTGCTCGCCCGGCCTCGCCATCTGGCGATCAATGAGGTACTAGTGCGCCCGGCCGACCAACTGGGTTGAGGCGAGGCCGGTGTCGGATCGGAGACGGCCTGATTGGGGCAGTGGGCACCGCCCCAGTCAAGCCGAACTACAGGGGCGTGGGTGCGACGCGAGAGTTGCCCGCAGAGGAGATAGCGAAGCTGCATCAGGTCTTTGCTGACTCGGAGTGATTCCGACTTCGCCGGCGGCGCGTTAGATCGGAGGCGGCCGGCGTGCGAGAATCAGCAGAACGTCCGGCCACGTGAGGAACTCCTGTGCTCAATGACCCCATTGCCTACGCCGACCAGCTGCTGGCGGCGTCCGTCGTCAACGATGGCACGCTGAATCTGCCCGTTGACCTGGAGAAGGTGGTGGCCCCATTGGGTATTGAGATATTCGCCCGCGAGGATCTGACGCCCGACCAGTCACCGCAGATCGGCATCGCGGACAAGGATCCCAACGCCGCCGCGATCTTCGTCTCGGCGGGCGAACCGCACGCAGAACAGACGCCGAAGATCGGTGGTGCGCTCGCTGCGCTGCTGGTCTTGCCCGAGGATGAGTCGAAGTCTTTGGAGGAGAGGCTCGCTCAGCCTGTCGGCGACGAAGAGGTCGCGTGGAGCCATGCCTTCGTGAGTGAGCTCTTGGTGCCCGCCGGCACAGTCGCAGAGCAATGGCAGTCGGTGGCACATGCTCCTAACACCGTCCGCGATGCCGTGGTGGAGCTTGCGGGCCGTTACGCCGTTTCGGAGGCCTTCATGGCTGAGCGCCTCATCGGATTGGGGATTCTTCAGACCTCCGAGGACGATCAGGCCTGAGCGGTTCCTGCCGGAGGCGTGGGCTCGGTGGTTGTCGGTGCCGGCTGTCGTGGAGAAGATGTGTGCCGTCCGGAGTCAGGAGACACGGTGGGGGCAGACGAGGGATCGACAGTGAACAGGGCATTGGTCACCTCGTTGTAGAGCTGATTGAACGCGCCCGGGGTGCTTGCGGGCAGAACCACCGTCTTGGCGTTGCCTGATTCAGACAAGGAACGCATCACGTCGAGATATTGGTTGAACATCACGATGCGGTTGACCTCATCGATGTCCATGCCCACCGCGTGCAGGCTCTTGATCTGATCGCCGATTCCGTTGGCGATCTCGCGGCGATAATTCGCCTGGCCCTCGCCCTGAAGACGCGTTTTTTCGGCGTCTGCCGTCGCCTGCGTCTCGATCGCGATTCGCTGGGCATCAGCCCGCTGGCGCGTCGCCTCCTTTTCGCGCTGCGCCGCGTTGATGGAGTCCATCGCCTCTTTGACCACCTGTGAGGGGTCAATGGCCGTGATGAGGGTCTTCACCACCGTGAACCCGAATCTCGCCATCTCGTTGCCCACGGTCTGTTGCACATCGAGTGCGATGTTGTCCTTGCGCGCGAAGGCGTCATCAAGGCTGAGCGAGGGGATGGCCGAGCGGAGGGCGTCTTCCATATAAGCCTTCAGCTGGCCGGCGGGATCCTGTAGTTCATAGAAGGCGGTAGCGATGTTGTTCGGGTCCACCCGGAATTGAGTGGAGGCCACGATCACCACAAAGACATTGTCGAGGGTCTTGGTCTCAAGTTTCACATCCATTTGAGAGACGCGCAGATTCATCTTCTGGGCGACGCGTTCGATGACGGGGATCTTGATGTGGATGCCGGCGAGAGACACCCGGTTGTATTTACCCAGACGTTCAATCACATAGGCGCTTTGTTGTGGCACGACGAAGAGCGTGGCGAATGTGATGCCCAACACAAGCACGATGACGACAATGACGACGATCAAGGCAATCATGGTGGAACCTCCGTATGAGCTTCGTTGCAACGTCGACATGCCGAATCTAGCCCACGCCACTGACAAGACGCCGCACCCGCCGATGGGTCGACGCTGACATCCTTAAGGCGAGGCTCGTCGGTGCAGAAGACTCGACGTGAATAACGCTGAGTGGTGCCTGTGTAAGCCCTGAGTGCACCCCTATATATGCGTTGTCGTTGAGCGTGACGAGGCGGAAGGATCGCCGAATGGCAAGACACGGCGCTTGTATCTGAGAGATTCTCAGGTTAGCGTCATAGTAAGAGAAGTCCCCCCGGACGAAGCGATCGTCTCTCTGCTGTCTACCCAGGAAAGCGCATGAAACGCCAACCCCTCATCATCGTCGGAGCAGCGTTGGCGCTGGTCGCCGGTGCAGCAATCGCCAGTTCTGCGGCCAGAGCCGCACGTCTGAACGAGGTCCCGGTGCCCTCGTTTTCCTCACCATCGGCTTCGGCGTCCGCCCAGGCCTCGTCGTCTGATTCAAGTCCGGCGTCATCGGCACAGTCCTCGGCTGCTGCGACAGATGAGGCGGGAAACCGTGCCACCACCGCGGCCCCGGGACACGATGCGGACGCTGACCAGTCGATGTCGTCAGTTCCTCAGACGACCGCTCCGCAGGAGCCCGTGGTGGAGCCGCAGCCGCCAAGCGCCGATCGGTTCTCGACCATTCCGGCGGCCGTCGCCGCATCCCAGACCGGCGCTGTCACCGACCAGGTGGTGGCCGTTGTCGCCACGGGGTCGACAGCGCAGGTGCATCTGCTCAACCGGCGGGCGCCAGGCTCGTGGGACGACGAATGGGCCGAGACAGGAGCGGTCGGCCCCTCGGGACTCGGACGCTCTGGTCCGGGATCGGCTGCCGCCCCTGTTGGTTCATGGCCCCTGACTTCGGCCCTGGGTTTGACCAGCGATGGTGGCTCGCTCTTGCCTTATAAACAGATCAACGAGCAATCGTGCTGGGTGCTCGACAAGGCCGATCCTGGGCGGGGTTCGCTGGACCAGCGAGATTCATGCGCCTCACCCAATGTGCGGTTGGCGAACAGCCCTGATGAGTTCCGTTATGCGTTGACCATCGGGGGCGCTGCAACGGGTGGATCGGGCGCCCAAGCGGTGTCCTTCGTGCACGTCGCAGACGCGTCCGGACATATTGCCGGCGTGGCCCTGCCCCAGTCGGCGGTGACCAGGCTGATGCGCGAGGTGCGGCCTGGAGCACATATCGTCATCGCGAATTCCATCCAGGAACTGGCGACCTACTGAGCGTCTGGGGCGTCCTGGGCTTGCCCCGCTCGAGTGTGCAGCCACGATCCGAATAGATATGCGTCGAGTGCGACGGTCGTGAGCGTGCATACGGCAGTGGTCACCCGTGCCCATTTGGGGGCGTCGCGGGAGGCCCACACGTAGACCGCTCCAGTGAGCCCCATCGCATGCATGGCAATTGCTGCAGTTGTTTCCCTAGTCATGGACATTCCCTTCGTTGGTCTGTGGCTCCTTGGTTTTGCTGAGGTCAGACGATCCGTGCGGTTGCGTGTGAGGAGCCTGGATGCCTCGACACTATGGGCGACCACTGACAGTTCTTTCGAGGTCAGTGTGGGAAGTGCTCCTCCGATGGGCCGTCTTGGCTAGATACTGAATGCGAAAGATCCCGAAGCAGCTCATTGCCCGTCTGAATGCTGGCGGTACCCGCGATCCCTAGTGGTCTGCGTGTTCTGCCCGGAAATCGGCTGGAGAGACTGATTGGAGACCTTGCTGGGTGCTGGTCGATCAGAGTGAATAAGCAGTATCGATTGGTTTTTCGATGGACACCGAATGGAGCTACTGACGTCGAATTCGTCGGCTACCACTGAGACTTCGAGGATGCCCGATGACGTTGTCGACGCTCCCGAGCTGCCATCGGCACGACTTTTCCCGACTTGCGGAAACTGTCACAGGCGGCTGCTTCACTGAGCTCATGGACAGCCTAGAGCGCTTGGACCACGTCGAGTGGTCGGACGCGGCTCGAACCGTGTGGGCCAAGACTGATTGGGAAATCCGATGGGGGCTCGCGTCCGAAGAACTGACAGAGCCCCCACGGCGGTGGCTGCCACTGACGCAGCATCTGCTTGATTCCGCTGGTGTTGTGTGGCTGCTGTTCAATGATCTTCCCCGCGTGATACGCGCAAGAATCGTGGACAGTTTCGGCGGTGACGAGGCACAAGCGCGTGCATATGTCTGTCTCAGCGCTGGCACCCATGACGTCGGAAAGGTCTCCAGTGATTTCGCGTCTATGGCCGAGGATCCCGAGTGGGGAGCGCCCATGCCGCAGTTGTGTGATCAGATGCGCCGGCAGGGATTTCTTCCAATCGAAGAGTCGGGAGGCCGACGGTTCCGCCATGACGTGATGGGACAGGCTGCGGCGCGCGCATGGCTGAAGGATCGCACCGAGGCCAAGGGAGGTACCGCTGACTCAATTGCCTCAATCATTGGCGGGCACCACGGGAGCTGTCCCGAATCGGCGGATGTGAGCGACGCTAGCAGCCAACGCCTTGCGCGCGAGACGCACAAATTGTGGGCGCAAACGCGTAACGAGTTCTTCGACACCATGGCCCAGGTCACCGGCGCGGAGCAATATCTCAATGGCTGGATGGCGAGCCCGCCGGAGCAGGCGATTCTGCCTCTCATCGAGGGACTGGTGATCCAGGCTGATTGGATCGCCAGCGCAGAAGATCTGTTCCCCTATGAATGCCCAACGCTGACCAGTGAACGCGTCCGCGCGGGTTGGGAGCGTCTGCGGTTGCCGACTCCCTGGACGCCTGATGATGGCGATCTCACAGGGGACGACCTCTTTAGCTCTCGCTTTCCGCAGATCACGGGAGGCCACCCCAATCCCATGCAGCTGCGGCTAATGGACATCGCCAAGGAAGTTCCCGAGCCGAGCTTGTTCATTCTTGAGGCGCCGATGGGGCAGGGGAAGACAGAGGCCGCGCTCATGGCGGCGGAAATCCTGGACCGCCGCTTTGGCTGTGGCGGCATCTTCTTCGGCCTTCCCACGATGGCGACATCGAACCCCATGTTTCATCGGGTTCTTCACTGGCTGGGCCAGGTGCCGGTGACGTCCGAGTCGTCAATTGTGCTGGCCCATGGCCAAGCCGCTCTCAATGATGAATATGCAGACCTGATCTCCCGCACCGGGCAGTCGGGAACCGAAGCACCGCACAAGGTACAGGTGCGCGACTGGTTCCTGGGCCGCAAGCGCGCAATGCTCGCGAATCATGTAGTGGGCACCATCGACCAGGCTCTTTATGCCGCTCTCCAGGCACGGCACGTGATGCTGCGCCAGCTGGGCATCGCATCCAAGGTGGTGATCATCGATGAGGTGCATGCCGCCGATTCCCGGATGCGCGTCTATCTCGCGCGGCTCCTGCAGTGGCTCGGGGCATTCCATACGCCAGTCATCCTTATGTCGGCGACGCTCCCGCCGTCTCGCCGTCGAGAACTTACCGACGCATATGTCCAGGGACGCACCGGTCGCCTTCGCTCCGAGGCCACGATGATTGGAGGGGCGTCTGAGGACGCCTATCCCCGCATCTCAGTCACGGCGAACCTAGTGCTCTCCTATGCGGTGACAGATTCGAATCCGGACAGGACGAGTGTGCGAGTGATACCGATCGATGACGATCTGGACGCGCTCATCGATCAGCTCGAAGCGCGTCTTGCTGATGGCGGATGTGCGGGCGTGGTTCGCAACACCATCCAACGGGCACAGGAGACCTATACGGTTCTCCGTGAACATTTCGGCCGTGATGTGACGCTCATCCACAGTCGATTTCTGGCACCTCACAGGGCACAAAAAGAGAACCGGTTGGTGGAACAGCTTGGGCGTGATGGCGGTCGGAGGCCTGAGCGATTGATCGTTGTGGGGACACAGGTGCTCGAGCAGTCCTTGGACGTTGACTTCGATCTGGTAGTCACTGATTTGGCTCCGGCCGATCTGATGCTTCAACGAATGGGTCGGCTGCAGCGCCACCGCAGGCCTCGTCCCACTCGTCTGGAAGAGGCCGTCTGTCTGCTTACCGGGGTCACGGATCGTGCTCCCGCAGCACCCACCTTCCCGCCGGGGTCAGTGGGGATCTATGGCAAATCTGCCCTGTTGAGGGCGGCAGTTGTCTTCCAGTATCCGAAGGCGCGTAATGTGTCATTTCCTGCGGATATTCCCGTTCTGGTGGCCGAGGCTTACGGTTCACCGTCGGTGCCTCCCGGTTGGGCATCGGCTCTGGCGGTTGCTGATGACAAAGCCCACGCTGATCATCGGAGCATGAGTGGCCCGGGGTCTGTCAGGAATGAGCCCGAGCCTGCTTATCTGCTGTCGTCTCCGGGGCAACTCTCCACGCTGACCGGTCACACGAGCGCCCAGGCCCCGGACCCTGACGGTCCCTCGGCGCTGACCAGAGGCAGGGCACTGGTGCGTGATGGCGAGGACTCTCTGGAAGTCATCGCGCTGGTAGCCGGTGGCGATGGGCGGGTGTATCTGCCCGAGGGGATTGGTGGTCCACAACATCGCGTCGTGCCGTTGACCATCAACCGGTCGGACGAGAAGAGAGCCCGTGACGCCGCCACTAGCAGGATTGTGCTTCCCCGAAGCTTCACGCATAAGCAATTCATTGATCGAATTATTCGCGATCAGGCATCTTTGACAACAAACGGAGGGCTCGTATGGCGTCTGAAGGGGTGGCAGCAATCCCTATGGTTGAAAGGTAAACTGGTTCTCTTCTTCAACGAGAACATGGAGGCACCACTGGCGGGAGGTCTTCTGCGCTATGACCCGGATCTAGGACTTATCGTCGTGAAGACTCCGACCCAGGATAAGGGTGAGGGATGATGGTCAATCTGAACATAGCTGGAATCGGGCCCCTCTATTGCGAGGCATACATATGATGCCATGCACCTTCGCGGAATCCATCGTTATTTGTTCCAGGATTTTCATGAGTGAGCCGACCAATATCGCGCTGTGAATATTTCGAAGGGGAAAATTCTATTCGCTGACGTGAGCGGTGGTTAGATCGATCGTTATCTGCGAGATGCGCATAGGCTTGTTGTAGCCACTCAATGGGGCCGTCTCGGTCGGGCCGCGATTGGAACCGCGGCGGCGACCGTATTCGCCTATCTCAACCAAGTCCACTCATTCAGGGAAGGGAATGGGAGAACCTCGAAGGTCGTCATGCACCAAGTAGCGGATCAGTCTGATTTCAAGCTCTCCTTCGCCCGGGTCCCACCGCAGGTGTGGATCAAGGAATCCAGGCTTTCCGGTCCAAATGTGGGAGCCTACGAACCTGATCCGATTTCATTGATCGATGTCTTTCGTTACATCGCAGTTCCTCGAACAGATACATCCCAAGTCGAACAGTGACATGTTTCGTTGGCGCCAGCAATTGTCACGAAGGATTCGGGGGTGGTTGCGATCGAATTCCGAGGGCGTCGGGGTAGCGAAAGAGCGGTCATCGGAGTCGATAGGCGAGCCAACAACTGCCGCGTAATCACGTAATCAGATTCCCCTGCGTGCACCGCGGTGAGCATTGTGGAATTACTTCCAGGGAGGTCGTTGGATGGCTCTGGCCACACTTTCTGAGGGCCGTATTCGTAGGGCGCGTGGTGGCGCCGGATCCGGCAGTCTCGCTCTCCCGTGGCAGAGCGGAGTGGGCCAAGGGTTCCCGGCGATCGCTTGTCGTCGAGGATCTTCTTTTGTCGCCAGCAATGGGACGTCGACCCTCCAGGCTCCCGTCGACGCTCATTTGGCCGGTCACGGCTGGCGCGTCGGGTTTACGGAATGTGCCTACTAACGGTGACAGGGTTCTGCACAACGACATGCTTGGCCAAAAGTGTCAGTGGGCGATGGTTCACTGGCCTTATGGACAACTTGGAGTGCTTGGACCACGTGGAATGGTCCGGAGCGGCACAGGTCGTGTGGGCGAAAACAGACATCGGCCTCAGATTTGGACTGACGCCGGAAGAGCTTTCGCAACAGGTTCGCCAGTGGCTGCCACTCACCCAACATCTGCTTGATGCCGCAGGCGTCGCGTGGCTCCTCTTTGATGCGCTCCCTCTCGGGCTGAAGTCGCGGATTGTGACGGCTTTTGGCGGCGATGTGCAACAGGCGCGGACTTTTATCTGCTTCCTGGCGGGAATCCATGATGTTGGCAAGACCACCGAGGACTTTGCCTTTCAAGCAGACCTCCCCCGAGCCGACATGCCTCAATTGTGCGATGCGATGAGGAAGATGGGGTTTCTCCCCATCGACCAGCCGAAGCATCGCCTGCGGCACGATGTGCTCGGCCAAGCGGCGGCTCGCACATGGCTCAAGGGCCGGACCGGCGCCAAAGGCGGACTCGCCGATTCCGTGGCATCCCTTGTCGGTGGACACCACGGGATCTGTCCCAATTCGGCGGATGTGTCCGACGCTAAGGCGCGCTTGGCTCAGGAGGACCACGAATTGTGGGCTCGCACGCGAAACGAGTTCTTCGACACGATGGCTCGTATCACCGGGGCTGCGCAATATCTGGACAGCTGGATGGCTCACCCGCCGGAGCAGGCAGTTCTCCCGGTGATCGAGGGCTTGGTGATTCAGGCCGACTGGATCGCTTCCTCGGAGAGTCTGTTTCCTTATGAGCTTCCCGAATCGACGAGCGCGCGTGTGCGCGAGGGGTGGAAGCGTCTCCATCTACCCGGCCCGTGGACCCCTCAGAGTGACAGTGTCTCGATCACCGGGCTCTTTAGCGAGAGATTCCCCCAGCTTGGGGCAAGTAGCCCGAATGCAATGCAGCGGAAGCTGGTCGAACTTGTCGAACAGGCGGCTGAACCGAGCTTATTCGTTCTGGAGGCACCCATGGGCCAGGGGAAGACGGAAGCTGCCCTCATGGCCGCCGAGATACTTGATCGGCGGTTTGGCTGTGGAGGAGTCTTCTTTGCCCTGCCCACGATGGCCACCTCCAACCCGATGTTTCACCGGATGCTCCAATGGCTGGATGAGGTCCCGGTGGCAGACGATTCGTCAATAGTTCTTGCGCACAGCAAGGCAGCGCTCAATGACGAATACGCCAACATGATGCCGGCGTCTCCCCACCCGGACGGGAGCGAGAGCCACCGCGTCCAGGTCCGGTCGTGGTTCTTGGGCAGTAAACGGGCGATGCTTGCCAATCACGTGGTCGGCACCATTGACCAGGCGCTGTTTGCCGCTCTCCAGGCCAAGCACGTGGTGCTGCGTCAGCTCGGGATTGCGTCGAAAGTCGTGATCATCGACGAAGTGCACGCTGCGGACACTTACATGAGGGTCTATCTGAAGCGGCTTCTCACTTGGCTTGGTGCTCTGCGCACCCCCGTCATCCTGATGTCGGCAACGCTGCCACCACGTCACCGGGCCGAACTGGTCAATGCCTATGTTGAGGGCCATACGGGGCACCGGCAGACCGATATCTCGGAGGTCGCTACAGCAACAGACGCCTATCCCAGGGTGACTGTGGCCAACGAAGCTGTTCACGCCCACCCAGTTGAGGATTCGCGTTCAGCCGTTCGCAAAGTCCATCTCGAGCGTATCGATGATGGCCTGGACCATCTTGTTGCTGAGCTGGACCGGCGACTGCGCGATGGCGGGTGCGCGGCAGTAATACGCAATACCGTGGGTAGCGCTCAAGAAACCTTCCTCGCCCTGCGCCAGCGCTTTGGTGACGATGTGACGCTGGTCCATAGCAGGTTTCTCGCTCCCGACCGGACTCACAAGGAGAGCGCCCTCGTGGACCAGTTGGGGCGTGACGGCGGGGGTCGTCCGGAGCGGTTGATCGTGGTCGGTACACAGGTGCTTGAGCAGTCGTTAGACGTCGACTTTGATCTCATGGTGACTGATGTCGCGCCTGTTGACCTTGTCGTGCAGCGCATCGGACGGCTTCACCGACATCAGCGGCCTCGTCCTCCCCTGGTGCAGACACCGGTATGCCTGCTGGCAGGGGTTGATGATTGGCAGTCAGACCCGCCGCTCTTACCCAGGGGGTCGGAGGCCGTCTACGGCGCGGCACCCTTGCTGCGGTCCATTATCGCCCTCGGTGAGGTCCCGAACGATGAGTTGATCTTGCCGGTCGACATCCCGCGGGTGGTTGCGAAGGCCTATGGCGACCTTGAGGCACCACCCGAGTGGGGCGATGCGCTGCGCGTCGCCGATGAGCACTTGCACATTCAGCACGCAAAGCAGCGGGAAAGGGCGGCAACCTACTTGCTTCCGTCCCCCAACGAGCTGCGCAACCTCACCGGCTTCACCAACGCACCCGCCAAGGATCCCGAGGGATCGAAAGCGACAGTGCAGGGACAAGCAACCGTCCGCGACAGCCAAGATTCGCTGGAGGTGATTGTGCTCATCCTCGGGAGCGACGGTCAGGTCTTCCTTCCGCCAGGCGTTGGCGACCCCGACCATCGTGTCGTGCCGCGGATCATCGATGCGGGGAGCGAAGATATCGCGCGAGATGCTGCCAGATCTCTATTGAGTCTACCGAACGAGTTCAGTTACCCTAGATTCGTCGATCAGGTCATCGATGAACTCGAGTCTCCACCCGTGGATATCAGCGGATGGCAGGCGTCGGCGTGGCTCAAGGGTGAGCTCGTCCTCTTCTTCGATGAGTCCATGCAGGCCACGCTCGCGGGGCACATTCTTCAGTACGACTCGCAACTCGGTCTCGTTGTGACCGAACAATCGAAAGGAAGCATCGACCATGAGTGGTGATGGCTTTAACTTGTGGGAGGAGGGGTGGATTCGCGTTCGGATGATGGACGGGTCATTGGTGGAGCTTTCGCTGAACGAAGCATTTTCGCGAGCATCGGAGATTCAGACAATTGCTGGCGAAATCCCGACGCAGGATGCGGCGATGTTGCTCTTCATGCATTCTGTCCTTGCGCGCGCGCTGAATTCGCCTCGCACTCGGCAGGAGGGAATCGAACAGTGGGCGATGTGGTGGACCAAGCGCCAGCTGCCGTTGGACCTTGTATGGGCCTACCGGGACCGTTACCACGATCAGTTCAACCTGTTTGACGAGAATCATCCCTTCATGCAGGCCCGGGACTTGGCGTCTACCTCGGGCAAGACATCCGGCTTGCTCAAACTCATCGCCGACGTCCCCGACGGGCTCAGGTTCTTTTCGATGCGGCAGGGCACAGGGGTTGATGAGCTCGAGTACGCCGAGGCGGCACGTTGGTTGATCCATTGCCAGGCTTATGACACGGCGGGGATTAAGACCGGTATGCAAGGCGATCAGCGGGCGAAGATGGGCAAGAGTCATCCCAAGAGCACAGGACTGCTTGGGCAGATGGGCTTGGTGCTCGCCCAGGGAGCCACTCTCACAGAAACCCTCTTGCTGAATCTGCCGATCGACTATTGCTCCCGCGATGACTCGGCCTGTTGGGAACGTGAGGCGCAGACTTCCGGTCCTGACGTGCGCCACCCTTTCCCAATTGGAATGGCTGATGTGCACACGTGGCCGTCACGCAGGATTCGCCTGCTCCGGGAGGATGGAAAGGTCCGCGACATCCTGTTGTCCGACGGAGACAGCCAGCGGATGCCGTATGCACCTGATCGGGAGCCGTTCACGGGCTGGGTTTCAGCTGGAAAAGATGAGTTCCGTCCAAGTCGACACAGCCCTGACAGGGCGATGTGGCGTGGACTTGGGGCGTTGTTGTCAAAATCAGCCTCGATCGGGGGCGGTAAGAGCAAACTTCGGCGTGCCGCGATTATCAACTGGCTGGCGCAGTTGCGCGACGAAGAGGAGCTTCTTGATCCCGACTATCGAGTGGTGCTGCGGACGATCGGAATGCAATACGGCACGATGAGTTCAAAGATCACTACCACGATTGATGACTCCATTTCAGCCAGTGTGGCGGTTATCACATCTGATGCCTTTATCGGTGTGATTTCGGACGCGGCAGATGTTGCGAATCAGGCTGTGTGGACACTTGCTTCATTGGCTGGTGACCTGAGCTTTGTGTCCGGGGTGGAACAAAGTCCTGCCAGGTCCCGGGCGAGAGAGCAGGGATACAGCGCCCTGGATATTCCCTTCCGGCGGTGGATCAGTCGGCTTTCAACGGTGACGGATCGTCGAGTCGCAGGTGAGGCGTGGAGTGCATCGGTTCGCGAAATCATGTTATCCGTCGGGAAGCAGATGTGTGAGGACGTGGCCGGTGCTTTCCCTGTGGGGCGAGATGCCGGAACGCAATTCAGGGTGCAGCCTGGTGAGCCCGCAGACGTGTCATTGTGCTGGCGATCATTCCTGGCTCGTCTCCGAAAGGTAGTACCACACGTCAAAACACCAGAAATGCACATTGCCCAGGAGGTTCGATGATGTCGCAGGTGAGAATTAAGGGGCCGAGTCAGGAGCTTTATGACGCAACAGTTTCGCGCGTTATAGGTCTGCAGGAGTCCTTTCTGGCGGGACATGCTCGGGGAATACGGGAACTGGCTCGACTTCGTCACGTTGACGCGGCCTCGCCTGCCGCGGATCCGGCTCTGTGGGCGATGACTTTGGGCGGGTTACCCGCATCGCTGATCGGGCACGGTGACGGCCCAGCACGCGCCGAATATGCCATTCACGCTGCGCTGGCGCTGTATGCGGTTCATCAGCAGTCCCAGCGGCAGGGGATGCACCGGGCAGGAATCGGCCTGGGTACCGCTGTGCGGCAGGTGGCTCGCTCCCGGGGTGTCGGGGGCGAATGGGACAACGGCACAGTCTCGCGTTTTGAGTCCTTGTGCCGGGCGCAGAGCCACGAGGTGAGGGTTCGCCAGCTTCGTGGTCTCGTCACGCTCATGCGCGGCGAGGGTGTCGCGATGGACTATGGCCGTCTCGCCCAGGATCTCTACCGATTGCTGGCTCATGCAAACGATTCCGGCGTTCTATTGCATTGGGGGCGCGACCTCCATCGGCAGGCTGCGCCGGCAGGGGCGTCCTTGAACAACTCATCATCCACGAACTCAAGCACGACCGAACAGGAGAACTGACATGACCAACAATTACTATCTCGACATCCATGTGATCCAGCCGTTGCCCCCAAATAACATCAACCGGGATGACACGGGTACTCCGAAAACTGCCCGTTACGGTGGCGCCGTTCGCGCTCGGATTTCGAGCCAGGCTCTGAAGCGTGCAGTGCGTCGCGACTTCCGTGGCCAGATCGATAGTGGTGATCTCGGTCGTCCCACCCGCGAGGTGGTCAGTCTGGTTGCTGACGCGATCAGCCGTCTTGACCCGGAAATTGACGCTGTGGCTCGCGCCAAGGAAGTCACGGAGCTTCTCCTGGGCACCCAGAAGTCGGTCAAGGACGACGCCGATGACTCAAGTGCCCCAAGAAACCAGTACCTGGTATTTCTGAGCAACCATCAGGTGCAGCAACTCGCGGAGTTGGCGGTATCTGCAGAAGGCAAGCTCCCCAAAAAGGATGTTGTTGCGGCGGCGAACAGCAACCATGGGATTGAATTATCGCTGTTCGGGCGCATGGTGGCTGACGCCCCCGAGTTGACGGTGGATGCATCCGTGCAGGTGGCCCACGCCATCAGTACGCATCAGGTCGAGCTGGAAAGCGATTACTTCACGGCGGTGGACGAGTTTAAGCCGGAGGATTCCGACAAGGGTGCCGGGATGATTGGTGAGGTGGGGTTCAGCTCGTCCACCATGTACCGCTACGCGACACTCGGCCTATCCGAGCTGCTGCACAATCTTGGCGATGTGACGGCCACAGGGCGCGCCACCAGCGCCTTCGTGCGGAGCTTCGTGATGTCCATGCCGACTGGAAAACAGAATTCATTCGCCAACGTGACGGTGCCCGATGCGGTGCTGGTCATTCTCCGCAGTGGCCGCAGCATCAGCTTGGCGGGAGCCTTCGAGAATCCTGTTCGATCGGCTGAAGGCGGCTTCGTACGGGCTTCCTGCGAGCGCTTGGCTGGTTACGAGCGCAGCGTTGAGGACAGCTACTCTGACAAGCCTGTTGCAGCCTTTTTGATTCGCACCGACTCAGCAGGTAGCGCTCTGGACGAGTTGGCGGAGCGTGTCACCCTCGACGAAATGCTTGAACGGGTGGAAACGGTCGCGGTCAGTTCTCTCGAGGATCAGTCGTGAGTGTCCTGTTGCTGCGGCTGGCTGGGCCCCTTCAGTCGTGGGGCGCATCCAGCCGTTTCCAAAACCGCGGGACGAGGCGCGAACCGACGAAGAGCGGCGTGATCGGGATCCTAGCGGCTGCTCTGGGGCGTCGTCGCAATGAGTCCGTTGCAGACCTCGCCGCGCTCAGTTTTGCGGTGCGGGCTGATCAGCCGGGCACTATTCTGCGGGATTTCCAGACTGCTTATGCGTCGACGGCAAAGGTGGCTGACAGTCGGAAGACCGGCATCTCCGATCGCTATTACCTGTCAGACGCGGTCTTCTTGGCGGCGATCGAGGGTGATCAGGCGTTCGTTGAGCAACTCGCGACTGCATTAGACGCCCCGCGATTTCCGCTCTTTCTTGGGCGCAGGAGCTGCCCACCCGAAGGACAGCTGGTGCTGGGGGTCCACCAGGGGCGCGGACGAGAAGTGCTGCGCAACGCTGATTGGCGGGCCGCCGAGTGGTATCGGCGGACTCAGCCCGACCCTGTGCACTTGGAGCTGACCTACGACGCCGATTCGGACGAGGCGGGCGACATGGTGCGAGATGTTCCGATCAGTTTCGATTCCGAACGGCGGGAGTACGGATGGCGTCGCGTGGCCAGCGAAATGGTCGTGATGCCTAACCGTGAGGGCAAACCTGAGCGGGATTGGCTCGCCGCATTGGAGGTGCTGTGATGTATTTGACCCAGTTCTCGGTCAATGTGGGACGTCGGGCGGCCAGGGAGATGCTCGTGAGTCCGGAGAGGATTCATGCGGCGGTACTCGGATGCTTTCCACCTGGCCAGCACCGCACCGATGAAGCTCGTACGCTGTGGCGACTCGACCGGCGTTCCAGTCATGACATCGCCTTGCTTATCAGCAGTCCCTTGCGACCTGACTTGACCGCCCTCAATGAGGAATGCGGATGGGCCACCGGCGCACCGGGAAAGACGGCGGACTATGCACGGTTCCTTGCGGCGTTGGAGCCCGGACAGCGCTGGGCATTCCGGCTGGCTGCCAATCCAGTGCACGCTGTGGCGGATCCGGCCCGTCCTGGCGCACGAGGCCGGCGAGTGCCACATGTTACGGCGGCGCAACAGCTCGCGTGGTTGGTGGACCGCGCGAAACGATCCGGCTTCTCATTGGGTGAGCCTGCGGAGCCGACGGCTGCTGTGACTCGGCGGGAGAAGCTCTCTTTCAAGCGCAAGGGAAGGACCGTGACCATCAGCCGTGCGCAGTTTGACGGCGTTATGGAGGTGACGGACGCGGGCGCCCTGAGAACTGCGATCCAGCAGGGGATAGGCCCCGCCAAGGGCTATGGGCTCGGGATGCTGACCCTGGCGCGTCTCCAGAGGGCCTAGGAGGATCTGAGATGAAGCCGATCCCTGGTATGCGACCGGTTCAGGTCAGTGAGCTCGCTAGGGCGCAGGACCGGTTGAGTTTCGTCTATTTGGAGCATTGTGTGGTGAACCGCGATGCAAATGCGATTACGGCAGCGGACCAACGGGGGACAGTTCATATTCCGGCCTCGCAGATCGGAGCGATCCTCCTAGGGCCGGGGACTTCGATCACTCATCAAGCGATGATGCTCTTGGCCGATAGCCGGTCAACCGCAGTCTGGGTAGGGGAGCAGGGTGTTCGCTATTACTGCCACGGGCGCCCCCTGTCCAAGAACTCCAAATTGCTCCTCGCTCAGGCCGCCTCCGTGTCGTCGCGTACCAAGCGGTTGGCGATTGCCCGGCGCATGTACGAGATGCGCTTTCCCGATGATGTGTTCCATGGAGAGACGCTGGAGCAATTGCGGGGACATGAGGGGCGCCGGGTGCGACAGATTTATCGTGACGAGGCTACGCGCACGGGAGTGAAGTGGGACAAGCGTAGCTACCGACCAAGCGAATTCGAATCATCGGATCCTGCAAACCAAGCGTTGACGGCTGCGACGGCCTGCCTGTACGGCATTGTCCATGCAGTTGTCGTCGCGCTGGGCTGCTCACCGGCCTTGGGTTTCATCCACACCGGAAATGACCGTTCCTTCGTCTACGACATTGCTGATCTGTACAAGATGGAGATCGCGGTGCCCGTTGCCTTTGATGTTGCGGCAAAGGCGGATCCGGAGGAGATCCCCACACTGACGCGGCGAGCCATGCGTGATGCCCTTCACGACGCGAAGCTGCTGACCAGATGTGTCAAGGATCTTCATCATGTGTTGAACATCGACGAGGACGACGAGGGTTATGAGTGGGACATTGTCGAATTGTGGGATGAACAGGAAGGCACCGTGGCCAGTGGCAGGCAATGGGGCGGGGGTGTCGCGCCGTGATGGTCTTGGTATTGACGGCCTGTCCGGCAGGACTGCGGGGCCATCTCACTCGCTGGCTCCTGGAAGTGAGCCCGGGGGTTTTCGTGGGGCGTACCTCGGCACGGGTCAGGGATGTGCTGTGGGATCAGGTTGAGGAGCTATGCAAGGACGGTCGCGCCATCTTGGTTTATTCCGCGAGGAATGAACAGGGGCTGGCATTTCGCGTGCACCACCATGATTGGGAAGTGGTTGACCACGAGGGACTGGAGCTAATGCGTCGTCCCGCTGCTCCAAGTAGCGCAGCAAATCCAATGCGCCACGGCTGGAGCAAGGCGTCAAAATTCCGCCGGATTCAGAGGCGGTGATGATAAATCTATTCAGCGTGCAATATTTTTGAGGATTTTATTGGCTATTGCCGCGTTATCTCGTGGGAAGTGTCGAAGCTGGGCAGAATCATCCGGGGAGGATTAGCGGCGTTGGTCTCAACTGGAGATTCCATCGCAAGCCTTCCTGTTCACCGGGTGGAGTTGCTTCGCTGAGTTAAAGGCGTTCGGAGCCCTCGCCTATCCTCGGAGGGGACAAGTTCCCCTCCGAGGGGGTGAGCCATCGTTTGGTAGCAACCAGGGAAGTGGCGAAAAGTGTTCCCCGCATGCGCGGGGCAGTGGGGGACGGATGGGGACCGGATACCTCGGATCTCCCCCGGTCCCGATCTGCCCGTGTTCGACCCCCTGATTGTGGTCTGCACGAACGGGGAAGGAGCTGCACGCGAGCGGCGTGACGCAATTTGCTGCTTACATCTGCAGGTGGGAAAGCCGTCCTGGACTCGTTTCCAGTCTCGATCAAGGGGTCCGCGGGCATGTCGTTCGTGGCGCGAGCCTGCCAGTGGTAAGTCCGGGACAGATGCTGATGCTGAGCTTGACCGCGAATCGGAAGCTGAACACGAACCCGCCGACACTGCTGGTTAGGGGCAATGCAGAAGCGGCCTCGCATGCTGGCTCTGGTTTCCAGACAGCAGGGGGATCGTCTGGGTGAGCCATGCGGCGTAATCCTGAACGGACAGCTCTGTATGTGATTGATCTGCTGATAAAGGACCTTGTCAGCCAGTGTGCTCCCCGCATGCGCGGGGGTGAGCCCGATTCGCACGAAGACGCGAGCCTTCTGGGAATGTGCTCCCCGCATGCGCGGGGGTGAGCCCACACCGGCGGCCAGACCCACCGGACCCGTGAGGTGCTCCCCGCATGCGCGGGGGTGAGCCCCCCCAAGGGACTTGCAGGCGCTGGCCCACATCCGTGCTCCCCGCATGCGCGGGGGTGAGCCCTCACCCGCACCCCCGCCACCACCTGGCCAACAGTGCTCCCCGCATGCGCGGGGGTGAGCCCCATCACCACCGAGCAGATCATTGAACTTCTCAGTGCTCCCCGCATGCGCGGGGGTGAGCCCCATCACCACCGAGCAGATCATTGAACTTCTCAGTGCTCCCCGCATGCGCGGGGGTGAGCCCTTTCGGCGCAACCGCGACGCCTCAGAGGCTGAGTGCTCCCCGCATGCGCGGGGGTGAGCCCCCCAGCCAGCTACGAAGAGATTCAAGCGCTCGTGCTCCCCGCATGCGCGGGGGTGAGCCCCATAAGGAACAAGGGGGGCTGAGCCACCAGCCGTGCTCCCCGCATGCGCGGGGGTGAGCCCTCAAGGTTGTCCACCAGATCCGCATAGGCCTGGTGCTCCCCGCATGCGCGGGGGTGAGCCCTCGCCGGGGATACGTCTAGCCATCAGGTTCCCGTGCTCCCCGCATGCGCGGGGGTGAGCCCGAGTGAGCCCCAACGTGTCCTCCACCGTCTTGGTGCTCCCCGCATGCGCGGGGGTGAGCCCCCAAGCCCCACTTCTCAGTCCGGGCGGCCACGGTGCTCCCCGCATGCGCGGGGGTGAGCCCCATGGAGGAGCACATATCGTGACTGCTACAACGTGCTCCCCGCATGCGCGGGGGTGAGCCCACCGTGGCCGCTGGTCTGGTACGTGCCTATAAGTGCTCCCCGCATGCGCGGGGGTGAGCCCGATCCGGGATGGACGACCGAGTCCATGGGGATGTGCTCCCCGCATGCGCGGGGGTGAGCCCGATCCGGGATGGACGACCGAGTCCATGGGGATGTGCTCCCCGCATGCGCGGGGGTGAGCCCGACCCGACGGTCACAGGTCTGCCAACTTCGCAGTGCTCCCCGCATGCGCGGGGGTGAGCCCGCCGACAGGGTGCCAACGGTCTGTTCGAGCGAGTGCTCCCCGCATGCGCGGGGGTGAGCCCGGGCCGCCCATGCATGGCGAGTCATCGACGAGGTGCTCCCCGCATGCGCGGGGGTGAGCCCCACGACAACCACGGGGGAGACGATCTCATGAGGTGCTCCCCGCATGCGCGGGGGTGAGCCCCATGGACTGGACCAATCTCATCGCCGACACCAGTTCTCCCCGCATGCGCGGGGGTGAGCCCAGCGCCCGCGACGCGTTCGGGAACATCGTCAAGTTCTCCCCGCATGCGCGGGGGTGAGCCCACGTCGAACAGCTTGACCGCCTGATCAGTGGTGTTCTCCCCGCATGCGCGGGGGTGAGCCCGCGGGAGTCGGTGAGGATCCCGCTCACTTGCCGTTCTCCCCGCATGCGCGGGGGTGAGCCCCAGCCGGCGAGGCTGCCGTTGCCGACGGCGACGTTCTCCCCGCATGCGCGGGGGTGAGCCCAACGGCGGCCTGGTGGCCTCGCAAATGGGCATGTTCTCCCCGCATGCGCGGGGGTGAGCCCCGCCCGATCCACACGCACGTGTCGAAGACTTCGTTCTCCCCGCATGCGCGGGGGTGAGCCCCGGCACCGATGATCGCGCCCACCAGCTCGGTCGTTCTCCCCGCATGCGCGGGGGTGAGCCCTCCGGCTTAGTCTTGATGATCCCGGCAATCTCGTTCTCCCCGCATGCGCGGGGGTGAGCCGGTCACAGTGGGCGGCTCTTGGGGTCGCAGCAGGTTCTCCCCGCATGCGCGGGGGTGAGTCCTACATCGGCGGGCACCGCGACATCCCCGTGAGGTGCTCCCCGCATGCGCGGGGGGGGTGAGCCCCGTTCAGGGGTGGTCACGCTTCTCGGTGTCATCGTTTTCCTCACGTGCGTGGCGAGGACCCTGTCGAGACTGACAAGATGACTGATCGAGCCGAGACCCCTCCGAGGCGCCTCCGAGCTTTGGCTGGCGATGAGGGCGGCAAGGGCATTGAGGACGCGCTTGCTTGCTCTCGGCATGATGACGGCTGCGAGCTGGTGCTTCTTCCTAGGTGCCTTGAATGGGTATCCCCAGCGTCGTCGGATGGCTATGCAATGCATCGTGAGGTGAGTCGGCCATCAGACCGCGTGGAATACTATGCGGCTGAAATGGATTCCCCGCATGGCGGGGGTGAGCCAAGGTGCGGATACGCACGTTGCGAAGATTGAGCGTGTTCCCCGCATGTGCGGGGGTCAAGGCCCACTGATTAGTGGGGGAATATTTTGAGTGCTCGAATTGTGTGCCTTGCCAGGCTCCAAATTCCGGGTCTTCTGTATTCTCTGGCCGGGGTGCGAACTATGCCCTGGGCCGAGAATACTGTTATACAACAGCAATCTTCTCGGCTTGCTGCGTGGTTCACGAGGAATCTTGTTAAGCGGAAAGGTCAAGCTCATATGCGCCGGAAGAGTCGCTGGAGCCCCTTGTTAAAGGCATACCGTGAGATGTTTGCGGTGCGCAAAAATAATCAAGAGAGAGACCGTCGATGTGGGGCATGGCATAACGGGAGTCTGTAGTAGATACTTGGAAATTTCTCGAAAATTTGCTCAATGATAGCTATCGCCGTTCAATTTCACTGGGTATTGATCATGGCACTCTCTTGTTGAATTGCCACTCCATCTCTGTGACCTTGCTGGTGGCGCGTGAGAGAAGGCGGTGGAGAGGGGGCTGGGCTGTGAGCATTTGCCGATTTTGTTGGCCATTCGTTGCTGAGGGGCTCAATCTTGGGATCAAGGTAGTTGCCAATAGCAAGTCAGTGGATTGCTGGGTCAACTATCACCCGATAGTGATATTATTCGCCATAATTGGTAGTTATTTGACATAGTGAGCGTTGCCCAGAAGTAGCCAAGCATTGCCGCACCTATTGGAAGGTTGATAAATTAATCACGCATTTGAGAGTATTGCTGATATCGATTAGCTGGATATCTAGTTGGGGGCCTGTGTTCTCGGTCCGCGTGCGTTCTCATTGACATGGTTTACAGACTCTTTATTGGGTTAAGTAATTTGAATACTAGCTTGAGCGGATGTGGATCAGGCGTTCTCACTTCGAAAAAATTGACACTCCTTCTGTGGCGGTGTTAAGTCCTTATGTCACGGCTCTCAGTTAGTCGCTTGTTGACGCGGGGTGAGTTGTTGGCAAACCGATAGAGAGACTCCTCACTCCCCGATTTCCCTCGGATCAACCGCAGAGGCACTTGCCTTTGCGGCGCCTCGCTCGTGCAATGCCTCGGTAAGTAGTGCTCTCGATTGTCGTGTCGTGAGTCCCTTCGACCGGAACTGTCACACCCCATCACTAGAGTCATCCGCGACATCAAGGGGAGTGATTCATGGCGCAACACCGATCGGCTGGCCGTCTCGCACTCGCGGCGCTCATCGCGGCGACCGTGCTCGTGGCTTGCGACCCGCCGGCAACAATCAGCTCGTCCTCATCGTCCGCGGCTGTCCCACCGTCCCCAACCATCACGCAGACCAGCCCCGTAGGCGACTCAGTTCCCGCGGGGGACACGGAGGCTGTGCGTCAGGTGCTCAATACATTGCCGGTGAAGGGTCGTGCGCCCAAAACGGGCTATGAGCGCAGTCAGTTCGGGCCGGCATGGAAAGACGTGGACCACAACGGCTGCGACACCCGTAACGACATCTTGGCCCGCGACCTCACTGACAAGACCTTCAGGCCAGGCACTCACGACTGCGTCGTCGCCAGCGGCGTCCTGCACGATCCCTACACCGGCACGACCATCCAGTTCACGCGCGGCCAGGACACCTCCAGCGCCGTGCAGATCGACCACATCGTCGCCCTGTCCGACGCCTGGCAGAAGGGCGCACAACAGCTCAGCGCTGACCTGCGCACCCAACTGGCCAACGATCCGCTCAACCTGCTTGCCGTTGATGGCCCCGCAAACCAACAAAAGGGCGACGGCGATGCCGCCACGTGGCTACCGCCGAACAAGGCCTTTCGCTGCACCTATGTCACCCATCAAGTGCAGGTGAAAGCCAAGTACTCGCTGTGGGTGACCCAGGCGGAAAAAGCCGCGATCACCAATCAACTGGGCACCTGCAGCTGAACGCACTGGAGGCCAGACCCTGCGCGCCATCTCGTGGGAACAGATCTAAGCGTCATCGCGTTCCCTCAATGAAGCGTGAAGGAGGTGCCATGATGAGCGCCGCACCAGAAATCGAGCCGACAATGACAGGTCAGGCCCCGGGCAAGACCGCCTCGAGCGACCTCGTGCCGATGGCGCCTACCGTCAAGCGCCATCTCAGCCCCACTCCACGCAGCACGGCAGCGATCTTCGCACCGAAGTCGCGGGGTCAGCTGGAGGCGTTGCGTGAGCAACTTGCCCAAGGCGATCTGTCCATCGATGACGCTGCCCGCCTGACGCGTGAATACATCGACAACATCTGATCTAGGCGGCTTCAAATGCTGCGGTAGCGCCGAATCGCCCGGAATAGCTGACATCATCATGGGTTGCACCCAGTAGGGGCGCGTTGAGCCTGCCCCGGACAAGGAGCACCCATGGCACGAACCAT
>MJGMD1__coassemble_1907_pt1 | contig 38942 bp, 67 predicted proteins | sample MJGMD1__metabat2_low_PE_026 | metagenome-assembled genome bin MJGMD1 | reverse complement strand
GACCGACGCGACAGACAAGCAGATCGACTACATCCTTTCCCTGTGGAATCGGCTGAATCCGAGCCACACGGCCCGCTTCCTGAGCCAGACTGATCTCCCCCTGAGCCAGCGCCAGAAGCGCGGAGGAATGACCAAGGTGGAGGCCTCGGCAATCATCGACGAGCTCAAGGCTGAACTCGCCTCCAAGAACTAACCAAAACCCACGCACCGAAAGAAGAAGACCATGCCTCACCCGTATTTCATTGACCAGGCCCGCACTGCCCTGACCGCTCTGGGCTCCCCAGATGCCGACCCGAACGAGCTGGCCCAATGGGCCGAAGATCACCGCCCGACAGGCGACACCATGCCTCTGGCGGCAATCGTGGCTGACGACGGCACGGTGATCGCCACCACTGAGCGCGTCACCCTCCGCCCGGGACTGTCGGCGAGCTATGTCAGAGAGATCTACATCGACCTTCCCGATGGCGCGCCATTCGGGATTGATCGCGAAGTCGAGGACATGGCCGCGTCTCAGCTGTCCAGAATCACCGGCAAGAGGTGCGCCACCATCCGCCAAAGCACCGTATGCACCGGAGCAGGCAAGCGCCCCGGACGATAAAGGCGGGGCGCTCAGGGGACGGAAAAAGCCCCGGCGAGAAGCCACTCGCCGGGGCGACCCCCGCACATGCGAGGACCAGAACACCACCTAGTCTAGCCGAAGGAGTGCAGCAATGAGCCAGCCCCATGCGCGGGACGCTGACAAGGGCCGTGAGCGGGGTCCGGGTCAGCCGCCCATCGGGCCGGTCGTGAAGGCCAATCTTCCGCCGGCGATGATCGAGCAGCTCGACGCTATGGTGTCCGACGGCACGGCGGACAGTCGCGCGGACGCGATTCGCCAGCTCCTCGCCCAGGGCCTCGAAAAGCAATCCACATCAATGACCCCCAACCCCCTTGACAAGATGAATACTCGGGCCATAGAATTGAGTCACCGGAAGGGGAAGCCACCCCGACCGCACGAAAGGACCAGAACGATGAAGACCACCATGGAAATTCGCGGGGCGATGTCGACAGTCATGCCCGGGCTCATCAACGACCCGCGAGCCATCAGGGAAGCCGCGCAGGGGCTGGGGACCGAAAATTACGACATGAATGGCGTGGTCAACGACTACCTTCGAGCTGTGTGGCGGCAAGCGCCGGAGGGGCTCTCTGCAGCCGGGGACTCCGTGATCGTTGATTTCGACCTTTTTGAGGGTGGCAAATTCCGGCGCAGGCCATCCGATGACGACAAGTTCAGCGCATGGGACGCGGCCCGACGCCGCGCCATTGACCAGGCACTGGCTGAATGGCGACGCAGGGTCGACGAGATGGGCACGACCTTTGCCTTCTATCAGAACTCTTACCGGCGCTGATCTCAATCAGTTACCACGCGATTCGCCTGACCCCAAGGCGGTCGCGTGATAGTGTGAGCACACCTTGAAGGCGAGGCCCTTCATTGAGGCTGGTGGGCCCCTTGGGTGCATTGCCAATGCCTAATCTGCCTCGCCTTCAAGGTTTCTTCCTTGTATGGGACTCCCGACACGGGACATCTTTCGCCAGCCCTTTCTGCGCAGGGCCTTCGGGGCAGACTTCTGCCATGGCGCACGGTCAGCGGCGACACCTCCGGATCCAGGTGTCCGAGGCGCTCACTTCCACGAAATTGATGCATCTTCTTGGGCTCAGCCTCTTGACACCCCCAATACTATGGCCCTAGTATTGTCTTTAGGAGGTCGGGGAAGCCACCCCGACCCCAGTGGAAGGACCAGAACAATGAGCGACATCACCATCACCAAGACCCCCGACGCGATCCAGACCGCCACCCCCTACGACGCGCGCTTTGTGGCCGACGCCAAGATGATCGGAGGGCGCTGGGACCCGGACCGCAAGATGTGGGGGTTCGATCTGCGGGACGAGGGGCGGGTCCTGGGGCTCCTCGAAAAGCATTTCGCCTGGACGCCGGACAGCGCCAGCGAGCCGACGGCCACGGTGCACATCACCCTGACCAGTCACAACGCCTGGGCGGGAGAGCTCACACTCTTCGGGCACCGGATCGCCACGCGGACAGGCCGCGATGAGCAGGTGAAGCTTGGCGATGGCCTCGTCGTCGTCGAAGGGAGCTTCGGCGCCCGGGGCGGCTCGGTGAAGCATCCGGCAATCCTCAGCGCTGATCGCGAGGTCATCCTCGAATGGCGTGACGTGCCCCGCAGTGTGGTCGACAAGCTCGACGCCGACAAGTGGCACCTGGAAATCATCGATCACGCCGAGCCCACCCGCGAGGCGCTGGAAGCGGAGAAAGCCCGCCTCCGGGCCCGGATCGCAGAAATCGACGCCATCCTCGCCCGCTAGCCGCGACAGACAGCAAGTGAGGGCCCTCCCACTGATGGGAGAGTCCTCACTTGGGCCCCGCTGACGCGGGGATCATTCCGAGCCTTAGGCATGCCGACTACCAAACGACGGCTCACCCCCGCAGTGCGGGGAATACCTTGATCCTGCCCAGCCTGCGTATCCGCACCTTGGCTCACCCCCGCACATGCGGGGAAACTCACGGCTCGAGCATAACCCCTCGCGCCCTGTCAGGGGAAGCCCCCAAGACACAAAAAGAGCCGCCCACCACGACCGGGGAAGGTCACAGTGGGCGGCTCTTTGGGTCGCTCGAATGAGGGTCAGACGATTGCCGGGTCCGGCGCGGTCGCCGCAGTCAGCGAGACAGGCTCCTCATCGGCAGCGCGGACGGGGGCGTGCGTGATGGCTTTAGCCACGGCAGGGGCGAGGGTGATCGCCTTCCCCAGCTCTTCGGCGGTCGCAGGGACCCCAGCAGTGAAGTCGGCGTTGCCGATGGAAGTCACCACGGACAGGATCACCGCGAAGGCGGTGCCCGAGGCGACGACCGCCCAGGGCACCCGTTCGATGAGCGCCGAGGTGCCCATGAGCCCGACAGCTGTCTGGGCTGCGGTCTTGATCGCACGCTCCCCCGCGCCCTTCCAGAAGGCAAGAGTCCAAATCATGGCGTGCTCTCCTTTCAGCTGTTGTTGGCGGCCATGGTCGCCAGATCGTCGGCCCAGACCTCGCCCCACCGGTCCGTGCTGTTGGGACGCTCGGCGCGTTGGAAGGCGGCTACGGCGTCAGCGGTGGGCTGCTCATAGATCCCGTCAGCCCAGGCATCACTCACCTGGCCCGCGTAGCCGTGGCGGATGAGCCACAACTGAATGGCCCTTACTGCGGGACGCTCGGACTCGTAGTAGCCGCCGTGCGAGTCATTGCCGCCGCTCACCAGCCCGTAGAAATGGCCTGCCGGGAGAGTCCAGCTCGGCAGGTCGACGTGGATCCCAGCAGGTGCGGGAGCCGGAGCGGGGACCGAAGGACGCCCCGAGACGGGAGCACCGTCGAAATAGGCCTGGGCCCTGCTCATGTAATCATTGAGCTGGTCGCCGGCCAGCGATGCGGGGCACGACGTCGCTGAGAAATGCGAGTGGGGGAAGACGTTGCGCATCCACTCAGGGCGGCCCAGACCGTAGGCGCGGCAGAGGGCGGCCACGAGATGCGCACCGTTGTCGACGGCCGCATCAGACACGTGCCACGGATTATTAGAGTCGTCGGCGTGCTCGATGCCGATCGAGGTGAGGTTCGCGTCCCAGTCACCGGCGTGCCAAGCAGTGTCCCAGTCGTTGACGAGCTGGCCGACCCGGCCGCCCGTCTCCACCTGGTAGTGGGCGGATGCTTCGCGGCTCTGCCACACATTCCAGATCTGATCGATGCTCAGGTTGCCGCCGTTGTGGTGGATCACCACCTTGTCGATCGTGCGGCCCTCGCGTCCGGGGGTGTAGTGCACGCCCATGAGCTTGGTCACGTCGGCGTTGAGGTTGGTCCAGTCCATTGTTGTCTCCTTGGTGGGGATGAGAAAGCCCCGCACGATGGCGGGGCTCAGTCGGATGTGTGGTCGTCGGGGAGTGGCGGATAGCCGGCCTCGTATTCCTTGGTCCAGGGCTTGTGCCAGCGGTGACACCAGTCGCGCCCGTGCCAGTACGCCTCTGCCGCCCGGGCGGCAAAGTTGAGGGAGTCGATGGCGTCGTGGGCGGCCTTCATCTTGCGGCCTGATTTGCCGGTGTGCCATCCGACGAGACCCTTGATGAGCGTGACGATCGCGCCGAGGAAGCCCGCGCCACCGAGGATCGTGATCCAGGTCTGGAAGTCATTCATTCATCCCCCGCCTTTGATGTCTTGATGGGCGGGGGCGTCGGGGGTCTGCGGGCAGTGCCCGGATGCGGATCCAGCGCGTCGCCACCAGCAGCTCCAGTCCGAGCGTCGAGGCGACTTCCCACGGCCCGTCGGGTGGGGAGATCGCCACGACGAAGGACAGGTGCACACCGAAGGCGGCAGCGATGGCGACCAGCCCGGCACGCTCGATCCACCACTGGCCCAGGGGGCAGCCGATGAGTCCGCACACGCCCCCGGCAATCAGTAGGCCGCCCATCATGTCGCGCACACCGAGCGTGGAGATGTCCACGATCGCCCAGAATCCCAACCCCATCAGGGCGGCGTAGGCGAGGGTCATCATGATGGTCACCGACTTCGGTTCGGCGAGCATCGCCCAGACGCGCCGGATCAGGGGCGCCTGCTTGGCCACATCACTCTCCCTGCTCATGGCGTGCTCGGATCGCCCCAGCCGAGCACCCGCCAGGCGACCTTCACGTCGGTATTCACCTGCGGCACGCTCGGTCCGCGCAAAGCGACACCGTAGATCAGGCCATCGGAGGCCCGCATATCGGGCTCGATCTGCAAGATTTCTACATTGTGCACTGCGGTGGCCGAAATGTAATCGATGCCCGAGAAGCCCAGCATGGACGCGTTTGCCAGATCGATTTGGCCACTGCCGTCGGTACGCATATCGATGATCTGCGCGAATTCCTTCAAGACATTCCCGGCAGCGAAGGGCACACCCCAGAAAGGCTTGTCCATCCCCTTCATCCCCGGGACATTGGGCTGCCACAGCTCGCGGGTGCGCAGCGCACCGAAAGAGTCCACCGCCACCGCACCGACGTGACGCATCGGCAGGGTGACCGCCCTGAGCGCCGACCAATGCAGCAGATCCGTGGAATCGGAGAAATAGACAGAATCGGTCTCCGAATAGCGATCCGCATAGATGCGCCAGCCGCCGGTCTTCAGCGGCACCGGTTGGGGTCCTTCGACACCAGTACCGGGGAAGTCGCTGGCCACCTTCGTGTAGGGGCCGGTGAGCCTGGTTGACGTCCACTGCTCAATGCTTGACGTCCGCTGATTCGACGGGAAGGCGTGGAAGGTCCCGGAATTCTCGATCACGGCGACGTCGATGCAGTTCGCCGGCAGACCCGACATGACCACCGGGGACGACCACGACGTCATCGAATCGTTCAGCGGCCGCAGCTCGTACTGGGTGAAGTAGGCGTTGGGTGTCGTGTTCGTGTTCAGTGCTACCAGAATGTGCGGAACCCCGTCGGAGCCGATGAACCACTGCGGCGCCCACGTCTGCTGAAATTGACTCGGCATCACCACCGGCGGAAGCTCTGTGAAGGTCCGCCAGTCCGTGGTCTTCACCAGACCGAACGACTTGGTAGTCCCGAAGGCTCCGCCACCGCCCTTCGTGGGTCGGGTGTAGGCGATCCAGAAAGCGCCCTTCCAGAAGCACACCGACGGGTCGCGCACGAAGCACTCCCCCAGCGTGGCGTCGTTCTTCGGCTTCCACCTCAAGCCGGTGTCCTCCACGGTCACACCGTCGCTGGAGATGGCCACATGCAGCGCCTCGTCGCGAGTCAAGAAGTGCGTGAAGATCGTCGGCCCGGTCGTCGGGAAAGCAGCCAGCGCCGCCTTCCGCACCGCCTCAGCAGTCTTCGGACCGCCGGTGATGATCGGCGACACATTCGCGTCGGACGGGGCGGAACCCTGCGCGGCGGCAGCAGAATCGGCGGCAGCCTTCGCCGAGGCAGCGGCAGCGGCAGCCTTCGCCGAGGCAGCATCAGCAGCCGCCCGCGCCTCTGGCGTCACGTCACCGGTATCGCCCTTGTCTCCCTTCTCGCCCTTCTCGCCCTGAATCCCCTGCTTACCCTCGACCCCTTGGATCCCTTGCCGCCCGGGGATCGCCACATCCCCGAAACCGTCAATGTACTGAATTACGCTGCTCATCTGGTTGCCGTCCTGTCGAATCGCACCAGCCCCTGCGCGACGCGGGGCTGATTGAAGGGGTTCGGGTCGATCGTCGCCACGAATTCGCCTACATCCGGCACCATGGCGGGCGACTCGAGGAAGAACATCACCGTGTTGTCCTGCGCCACCCCCTCCGCCGTCACCAGCAGAGCCTTATGGCGGTCGGTGACCGTGATCGACGCCCGCGCATCCGACACATCCACCGGCGTTCGTTCCCGGTCGAAGAGCCGGAACCCGATCCGGGTTTCACGCCCGACGCTCAGCACGATGTCGGCGACAATGATTGCTGGCTTCGCGTAAATGGTCATCAGAATCCCACCGCCACATAGTTGACCCGGATTTCCTTATCGGCACTCCCGGGGGCGTGGAACCGACACATCCACCGGTCCGACAGCAGCGACCCATCGACGATCGGTCCATCATGGACCCTTGAATCACCCGACGACGCCACCACCGTGGTCAGATGACTCGGGAAAGGCGGATCGAAATTGAAGGACCCGAACCCGTTGACGTCCACACGCACCACAACCGACCCCGCGTTGATCAGCGGCAGGACCCCACTCGGCGCGGCACCATCCTGAAGATGCACCAGCTGCCCAGCCGGACGATCAGGGAACCATCCGGCCCCCGTGAGCTGCCACAGATCCCCGGTGTCGGAGATCTGCGCCCGCGTCCCGACCGGCACGCCACCATGGCGGGCAAGGTCAGTGGCGGTCGCCATCGGCACCGTGCCACCCATCGGCGCCGTCCACAGATGCACCCGCGTCCGCACGAAGCTCGACGAGTCGCTGGCCCCGGCGGGCACACGCACCTGCCACAGCGCCAAAGCACCCGAAGGCACCACCGGCGGCTGCGGGGTCGCCGACGCGGTCCCGGTCAGCACCGAGATCACCGCCGGAGACATCAAAGCAGTCGCGTCCACCTCATAGTCGCGCTGGGTGACCGTGATCGTCACGATCCTGTCCTGCGCGGAACCCGGCCCGATGTCCAGCGTCGTCGCGGGCCAGCTCGGCAAATACCAACCGCCGCTCGGCGCAGAAATCGCCGCCTGCCCAGCCCCCAGCTTCACCTTCGTCGAGCCCGCCAGAGCGGTGAGCTCGGCCCGCATCCCCGCCGAGCAGAAGCATCCCTGCCACGCGGCGAGCATCTGCACCGACCGGCGATGCTCCGAGGGCGTCACCACCCCCAGCGGCTCCTGCCTGTCCGCATCCCACCCGGCGACACCGAGCCCACGATAAACGTCCGCCATTGAGTCACACCCCCAACTTGTCCACTGTGATCGACGTGCCCGGCCCGAATTTGATTGCGGCATCCGCATCATTGGTCGTCAGCGCGTAATAGCCGCGCCGACACCGAAAGACGTAGCGATGGTTGGGCGTCAGTGCGAGCCTGCGCTGTGACGTGACACGGCCACGCATGACCGCCATCCGATACGCCTCGGCGTAGCTCTGTGCCGCCCAATTCTGATCGATCGGCACCACGACCTCGAGACCATCAAGCACCTCGAGGCCGACATAGCCACCCACCATCACCTTCGAATTCGCCATCCCGGTGCCCCGCACGAAAAGCAGCGTCCCCCACGACACGTTGACCACGCCCGTCGAGGACGTCGTCACCTCAACCGCAGGATCCACGCCCGCCTGGAAATCCAGCCAGTGCACCGCATCGTCACCGCCCACGATCCCCTCGGGACCGGTGGAGCTGTCGGTCACATCAGACCCCGTCTGACGCAACAGGAAATCGAATTGCTCCTTCGTGCGGGTCGCTGTGTTGTGCAGCTGGCCCGCCGTCGTATAGGCCTCGCGACGTCGAGCGTGCCGCAGGTCCTTCGCGACTCCCACGAGCGGACTGCTCACCGGGATCGGATCGTAGACACCCATCAGGCAACCCTCTCCCTGGCCCGGATCGTCAACCATTCGCCCTCATCGCCGGACACCTGCAGAACCTTGAGCTGCCACCAGCGAGCCTCAGGCATGAACCATGACTGCCACTTCAGATCGATCCAGTCACCCGGCGTGACGTCACGGAAGTCGCGCCGCACCTTGAAGCTGAACACCTGCGACGGCGCCGCACCCTTGCGGGCGTCGGTTGCCGCGTGGGCGGCCAGGGTGGAGATCTCCGACACCGACTGATGCGCGGTGTTCGCCGCCATCAGGCGCGGCCACCCCTGCGACGTGAGGACACTCGAGGTCGCCCGGGAGATGAGGATCTTGTCATCCTGCTTGCCGCCCGACGCCCACACGTCCGTGGCCATGTCGGCGCCCGACTCATCCAGGGTCACCTCAGTGACCGGCACCTTGTCCAAGGTGGCGTCGATGCGATGGTGTTGCGGCACGAGCTCAGGAGAGCCGATATCGAGGCGGTGGAAGAGCCTCCCGTCGATGATCTGGGGCACCCACGACCATTCCGAGCCGGACTCGAGCCCGGCAATGTCGTCGATGCGGTCCGACACCAAAGCCAAATCGGTGCCGTAATAGTCGCGATACTGGTCTCCGCCCTGCGGGTCGGGAAGGATCACCGGCAACGACTGCCATTTCAAAGCCAGCTCCACCAGCTCCCGGATCATGTCGCCCGTCGATCCCGACACATGCACCATCCACTCCTGCGGCACCACCACATCCTCGGCGTCATGGTCGATGATCTGCCCCATCACCTCCGTGTCCCGCAGAGCCGCCGAGATCACGAGCAGCTTCGAGAACACCGCCCCGAACCCGTCGCAGGTGAGCGTGGCGTTGGTGATGTCGAAATTTCGACTGTGCACCACCCCCGAGGCGTGAGCGTCGATGCCGCGCCCGTCGGGATGGTTAGTCCAATCGGCGTCCACCAGCACCGTCCGCCACGGGCGCGTGTTTTCCCACAGGCGCTGAGGGAGGGCCGCATCGGTGTCGGTGACCTTCGCCTCGAACGTTCCCACCTTCGACAGCTCACGGGTCCACGACCACGCTGAAGCCGCCACACGGGTCACCATGCGCCCGGTCACCAGGTCGAAAGCGATCACAGCCACGCCGGAGCCACCTCCACCGCAAAACCCACCGGACTAGACGCCTGGAAAGACACATCCGCCCCACCGGGCGGAATCTTGAAGAAGTCATCACGAGTCAGCCATGCAGTCACATCACCCGACACGTCCTGAGCCATGCCCGCGCTGCAATCGATCCGCAGCGTGTCGCTCGGATGCATCATCTCGACCACCCGATCGGCGCACGTGAAGCGCACCCACTCGGCAGGCCCGTCAGTCGTCAGGACCGGCCACGACGCCTCACGCCCCACATTCGGCACCGCCACCCGATTCAGAGGCGCAGAAACGTCATAGAACAGCGCCCCTGAGCGCCCATAGAGCGGATAGCGCAGACCACCACCCGACGAAGCTGCACCCCACCGGCCCGACATAGTGACCGGCAGCCCCCGCCACAGCGGATCAGGACACCAAATCACCACCCCACACGTGCACGTCCACGCATCCCTGTGCGCAAATTCCGGCTTGGTCTTGATGATCCCGGCAATCTCACGATGCCCCGCATCAGTGTCCACGCTCACCGTCAGACGCCGACCCGTCAGCCCGGCAATCCGGTCACGGGCCTCGAACTCAGCCACCGTCGACGTGTTCGACCGGTGCGCGAAGCGCACCGTGAGGTAGCGGGCGGCCGGAACGATCCGACCCGGCCACAGCGACCCACCGCCAGACGGATTGTCCGTCTCCGACGCCCGCTGATCCACCCCACCCCACACACCATCCAGACCGTCAGCAAGCACCCCCCACACATCAGCCGCCGACACATCCGGAGCGCCCGGAAGCACCAGCGTGTCCACATCAGAGGCAATCGTCACCACCATCACGCCACCCCCAACTGAGTCCGCTCGGCGTTCCGCAGCGCGGCCACAACCGCACCCGGATCATTCGTGTTCACCGTCTGATTGATCGTCACCTGGCGACCACCACCGGCAGCGCCACTACCTCCAGACCCGACACCTGGCTGTGGCAGCTGCTGATCCGACAAAGCCACCGATGCAGCCTTCGCCCGGTCCGCAGCCAGCTGCGCCATCTGCTCAGCAGCCCCCGACACCCGAGCGCTCTTCGCTTCGATACCGATCGCCAGGCCCTCACCTAGCATCTTGCCGACCTGATCGCGCATCACCGTCGAGGGTGAATGAATTCCGAACAGCCCTTTGATGCCGTCCATGACCGCGCTGCCGGCCTTCTTGGCCACATTGACCAGACCACTGACCGCCGACTTGATGCCCTCACCGATACCGGCAAGAATCTGGCCACCCACCTCACCCCAATCGATCGAGGTGAAGGCGTCCTTAATAGCGGTGATGATCTGCGGGATCATCCCGATCAGCTTCGGAATGGCCGAGATGAGGCCCGCCGCGAGGGCGATCAGCAGCTGGATGCCCGCCGTGATGATCTGGGGCAGCATCCCGATGATCCCGCCGATGAGCTGAAGGATCAGGGTGACGCCCGTCATGATCAGCTGGGGCAGGATCTGGATGATGCCCTGGATGAGCGCCATCAGCAGCTGAATGCCCGCCTCGATGATCTGGGGCAGGTTTTGCAGAATGGCATTCATCAGGCCCATCACGAGGTCGATGGCCGACTGCATCAGCGTCGGCAGCATCGACAAGAGACCCTGGATGAGCGCCATAAGCAGCTGGACACCCGATGTGATCAGCTGCGGCAGCATCGAGACGATCCCAGTCAACAGGCCAGTGACCAGCTGGACGGCGCCCTCCACGAGCGCTGGAATCATCGTGACCAGCCCCTGCACAAGAGCGGTCACGATCTGAATCGCCGCATCAAGGATGACCGGCAGGGCGGCCGAAATGCCCTGCACCAGCCCCTGCACCAGCCCCAGCGCTGCGGTGATGATCAAAGGCAGATTGCTCGTGATGGCGGTCACAAGCCCTTGGATCAGCTGCACGGCAGACGTGGCGATCATCGGCACCGCAATGACGATGCCCTCGATCAGAGACGACACGATGCCCGTGCCTGCATTGAGGAAGGCTGGAATGGCACCGACGAAGGTCGCCACTATTTGGGGGATGACCATCGCCACCGTCTGGATCATCGAGGGGATCATCGTCGTCAGCGACTGCACCACACCCTGCACGCCAGCGACGAGCTTGCCCGTGTCGGCACCAGTTGCGACGAAGCCAGCGAAGGCGAGCGCGGCGATTCCCAGCGGACCACTCAGCGCGCCCAGCGCGCCGGATAATCCTCCGAGCCCGGGAACGATCTTGCCGATCTTCGCCAGCAGGGGGGCGAGCCCCCCGGCTCCCAGCGCGACCATCGCGCCACCGACAGGACCTGCCACCGCACCAATCCCGGACAGGGCGCCACTAGCCCCTGCAGCCCCGGAGCCGAATCGATTGAAGACTCCTGCGACTCGATCCATGATCGGGCCCAAGGCCGCGCCGATCGCATCACCCAGACGCTTCGCGCCCGCCTCGACGGGAGCCATTGCCACTGTCAGGCTGGCCAGCAGCGGACCCAAGTGTGCGTAAAAGCCGGAAGTATTCTCCGGATCGTTGCCGAGGAGGTTCTGCCCCACCCGCTTCAGCGATGCGCCAAGGTTGGCGATCGCACCGGGGACGGTCTTGCCCATCTCGGTGGCGACCGAGCCTGCGGCCGCTTCGGCTGCAGCCCGGAATTGCTCGAAGGAGATCTTTCCGTCCGACGCCATCTTCTGCGCCTCGCCGGCGGTGACGCCCATCTGATCGGCGAGCTTCTGCCAGATCGGCAGCCCGCGATCGGCGACCTGCCTGATGTCGTCGGTGTACGCCTTGCCCGAGGTTGCGACCTTGTTGAAGATCGCACCCATTTCGGACATCGGGCGGCCCGTCGCAGCGGCCGAGTTGGCGACCGTTCCCAAGACCTTGTCGAGCTCCTTGCCCGGCTTGATACCAGCGGCCACCGCACCGGCGGCAGTCGTGGCAGCCTCATCCAGGCCAAAGACGGTCCCCTTCACCGCCGCATTGGAGGACGCCATGATCGACGCCACCGTCTGCGCGTCATTGCCGAGTCCGCGCAGCTTCGCCTTCGCTGTATCGATGGCCTCCATGCGAGAGAAGCCACCCTTGAGGGCGGCACCAATTCCCACACCCAGAGCGGCCACGACACCGGCGGAAGCGGCCTTCATGCCCGAGCCGATGGTGGAGGTGATCTCCGACATCTTTGCCCGGGCCGTCGAGGCCATCGAGCTCAGCCCGGAGCCGAAGCTCGACGCCATGGATGACACGCCGCCGGACATGGTGATGCCCAGCTTGCTCGCGAGCCCTGACACGGCAGAGCCGACGGGTGCAAGATATCCACCGATCGACTGGCCGACGCTCACAAAGGGTGCAGCAATCTTCTTGCCTGCAGTGGCGAAGCTGCGCCCGACGCCATTGCCGAATTCGGTGATGTTGGCCTTAGCGGGGAGCAGGGCGGTGCTGATCGACGCACCCCAACCCTGAATGGTCCCGCGCATCGAGGTGAGACTGCCGCCCACCGACGAGGCCACAGACTTCGCGGCACCGCCGAGACGTCCGAAGACCCCCGCACCATCAACCATTGCCATCTCGGCATTGGCCCACCCTGCGCGCATCTTCTCGATCGCGGGCAAGACGGGGTTGACCACGGCGCGTGCAATCGAGCCGAGCGACCCGACGACTCCAGTGGCCGCCGACTGCCCCGCCTCGAGCGACTTGAAGCCGATGCCGAAGTCGGCCAGCCCCGACTTGATTGTCGAGAAGAAGCCCTGACTGGAAGCCGCCGCACTGGATGTGATGGAGGTCAGCGCCGCCTGGGCGCTCTTGAGTCGGTCGGTCGCCGCCGAAACTGCATCGGTGGCGACTTGCGAGCGGCGGCGTGCGGCCTGAAGTCGCTCGTCGGCGGCGACCGCCACAGACGACTCCTTGCCCGACTTGGCGACAGCCTCGGCAAGCCTCGTCTCCGCGACGCGGACGCGCCCAGCCTCGTCCTGCTGCTTGAGCCGAGCCTTCGACAGAGCGGCTGCAGCTGATGCGACATCACCTTGGAGCCGCTTCAGGCCCGTCCCGGCAAGATCGTCGGTTGCCGACGCGAAGCCGCTCTTAACCTCGCGGCCAAGCAGAGTGCCCGACTTGGTGCCAGCGCCCTTCATTCCCGACGAGAAGGAGCTCTTCGCGTCCGAGGCGGCGCCCTTGGTCTCCTTGGAGATGGCAGCTTTGAAGCCTTTCATCACCGGGAAGATCGAAATGTGGCCAGAGCCGACCTCAGAGGACATGAGCACCTCCCGGGGCTATTCAGTTGTGAAGATGATTTCCTCGTCGAGCTCAGCGGTCGCCTGGTCGATTTCGAGTTGGCTTGGCTTGGACTCCTCGGCCCTGCGCTGTGCGTCGGCCATCTCCCACGGCATGACCTTCTTGGCGATGTCGGGGTCCCCGATGGTGGCCGACAGGAGCAGGATCTCTGCGACCGACGCGGGATACGCCCAGCCCGCCAGCTTCGCGCCGAGCGGGGTGGACGTGTCTGAGGAGGCGGCCTCGAGCAGCTCGCAGGTTTCTCCCCATGTCTGCCGCTCGGTGCCGATCTCACTGAGCGACGCGCCGAGTTGGCGCAGGCTGGCCGCAGCCTCGACCGGGTTGTCCCGGATCAGGCGAGCGGCCCAGATGATTGGGGGAGGCTCGCACCGGCGATCTTCTGGATCGTCTGGAAGTATGCGTTCGCGAAGGCGATCGTCTCCAGCAGCCCTTGCGACAGGATCGTCTCTGTGGCTTTCTTGTCGCCGAGCTTGTCGAGGATCGCGCGCAGCTGATCTACCGGATTGGTCTCCTGATCGGCAATGTCAGCGATCTCGACGGGGACCCGCAGTGGCACCTTGACGATCTCGCCGGACGGGAAGCGCCCAACGAAGCTGTTCTCCACGATGATATGGGGCACCTTGATGGACGTGGCGACGGCCTCGATGGCCTTCTCCTCGTCCTCGTCGCTCCACGCGTCGAAGTCGTACTCGTCGGTCCTGACGGTCTTTGTGGCCATGGCTATTCCTTTCGGGTTGTCGGGTTGGGTGCAGAGGTGGGCCGGGGCGACCCGATAGCGCCCTGGCCCACCGGTTCAAGGGGGTTGGGGCTCACTTGCCGCCAGTGCTGGCCGAGGCAGGCGTCTTCTCGGGCGCGGTTGCTGAGCCGGGGCGATAAACCCATTCGCGGTATTTTCCGCCAACCTCTTCGCTGAAGAGCCATTCGAAAGTGACCGCGTTGCCCTTGACCTCGCCGCGCGTGTCCTGATCGGGCTCGATCGTCTGAATCCGGCCCAGCCCATTGCGACGGATGGTCGTGCCGTTCTTATACTTGACGGCGGTGAAGATGGGGAAGGTGGCGTTGTTGTCCTCGTCCACGACCACCATGCCGTTCGCGTCGGGCTTCTTCCCGGCGAGCAGTTCGCGCACGATGTCGTTGAATTCAGCCAGGGTGACCTGCACAGTGCGGGTCTGCTTGCCACCGAGCTTGTAGCCGTCCTGAAAGAACTCGATGTCATCGTCCTTGTCGGACGCATCCTGCGGGCCGCCGTCATCCTTGAACAAGCCGACCTTCACATATCCGGTAGGCAGCTCCACCTTCTCGCCACCGCCGGTCGCAGCCGCTACGAAGGTGGGAGTGCCCTCCAGCTGGACGGCGATGAAGCCGGTCAGCGGGATGCCGACTGCATCCAGATCGTTGCCTTCGGTGTCTTGCGCCATGATTGCCTCCTCGGGGCATGAAAAAAGCCACCCCGACGGGATGGCACGAGTTGGATTGTCGTCAGTGGGTGCCGACGACCGTGTATTGCACCGTTAGATAGCGGCGCGCGACGTCGTGGTCCTCGACCACGGCATAGGGCCCATTGCAGCCGTCCCATTCGACGGCGGCGATTGGTGACCCCTTGGCTGTGGCGATGGCATCATCGCCGAGGATCGACGCGACGAGCCGGGCGAGGTCGTTGGCTTTCTTGTCGTTGGCCTTGGTGCCCGCCAGCACGCTCACGCCGAGGGACCGATCGAAGGTGACCCAGTCCAGCCGCGAGCCAGAATCATCCCGAATCACGACCAGTGGTCGTTTTAAGGGAGTTGCGAGTTTCGCAGGTTCCTTGTTGGCGACCTGCACATCCAGTCCTTCGGCGGACAGCTCGCCGCGCAAGTATTGAATCAGCCAGGCCTCCATGTCCGGAGGCTTCACGCGGCTCACGTTTTCTTCGCCGCCTTCAGCGCCCGCGCCAGATTGCCGGTCTTCGACTCGATGATCATCGTCTTCCAGTCAGTGCCAACCACCCGATACCCGGCGCGGTAGCGACTCTCGCGCTTCTCAACCTTGATACCGCGCTGGTAGTCGCCAGTCTTATAAGGGGCCGTGGAGCGCGCCACTGCTGCAGCCTTCTCAGCGACCTCCTTCGACAGCTTCGCGATCCCGGCGCTCTTCATGATCCCGTCGAAGAATTCCGGGTTGAAGTCGATCGTGCCGTCCTGATCCTTGGCCATCAGCCGGTCACCTCCAGGAGATTGCAGACGAGTGTTGGTTGCCAGCCCGTGAAAGGGCTGCGGTCCATTGTGGGGAGCCCTTGGACGACCCAGCGGCCCCCAGCTCCCTCGATGCGGTCGCCGCGACGAATATCTATGGCGGCATCGGGGATGATCAGCTGGTCGGTGCGCTGCAGCTCGGAGCGCACCTCATCGGACTGCTCAATGGCGGACTGCGACGACAGGTACCCGCGCACCGCGAGGGATGTCGGATTGTCCCAATCTTCGACCACAGAATCGGGGTTGTAGGGATCGGGCTTGGTCCCGGCGCGGAGCCGGGCGAAGTCTTGCAGCGCTGGCATCGGAAAGCTGCCAGCGTCCACGAAGTCGGCGAAGGTGCTCATGTCACCTTCCTGCCGATTGCGAAGGGCGCGAGCTGGTCCTTTTCCACCTGAAGGAGGGGTACCCCCAGGGGAGCACCGTTCGATGTGCGGAAGGTCACCGATGCCCCATTGACCGCCTGCGAGGCGATGGCAGCTGGGCTTGCCGAGGCACGCTGCGCGATCGACGCGATGAGCGCCACGACCTCGGGGACCTCCTCCACGGCCCAGCCGTGCGTAATCGTTGCCGAGACCCCGCCGGGCACGTCCGGCCAGTCAGGCAGCTCCCGGCGCAGCATCACTGCCCCCTCCGGCGACCAATCGATATCCGTCGCCGGATCCAGTGCGCGCCCCCGGAAGGAGATCTCCATAATGCGGGTGACGTGACCGGAGGGGAGATTCATGCGCCGCCCCCCGTGGGCGGTCACCTGCACCGTCTCGGTGATGGAAGGGGCGATGTGCCATCCGCAGAAACGGCGCACGGTCGCCTGGGCGGCCTTGACCCACATATCTACCGGGACACTCTGGTCCATGGACACGATGTCTTCGATGGTCATCGCCCCTCCCCTCACTTGTCAGCCTTGCGGACCTGCTCCCGCTTGCGGACAGCAGGACGCGGAAGCCTCGGGGCGTGATCTTTGGTCTTCACCTCAGGGACCTTCACCTCGATAGCCCCCTGCGGAGCCTGGCCGTCCTCAAACAAAAACTGGTGCCACCCGAGCCTGTAGACCCTCATCGGGTCACTTGCTCTCAGGCTTTGCCTCGGCAGCCTTCTCGCCCAGCTCGACCTTCACGAAGGCGGCCGGGTACTTGACCTGCAGGCCAAGGCGCTCGCGAATGCGGATTGTGATCCGGTCATTGGTGAAGTCGTCGGCGTGGGAGTTCGTGGACTCGACGCGCAGGCCACCCTTACGGAAGACCTTCGCGGCAGCCTTGAATGCACCCACCACGACCGTCCCGGCGGCCACCGACGACGTGACGACCGTCTTCAGGCCCCATAGCGGAGGATTCTGCAGAATGCCACCGGAGCCGTACGCTCCGGCAAAGAAGCCTCCGCCGAAGTACTGGCCGTTGGCGTCCTTCGACAGGCGGATGCGCCCGTAGTCGGCGGGGTTGATGACGATGCCATCCGCGATGAGTCCGGTCACCTCCTGCACGTCGCTGATCGCCTTGAAGATTCGGTCAGGATCAGATTCGGGGCCCTGGGCGAGGGTCTGGATGCCGCTGCGGTTGAGCAGGCCGCGCAGGTTTGCGCCGTCTCCCGCTCCGGAGAGCAGGGCCAGCTCCTCGCGCAGCGCCAGGTCGTAGATCGCGGTGGACTGGATCTCAGAGACGATGTAGGGCAGGTCTTCTGCCATGTCATCAGTCACCTTGAACCAGCCGGCGATCTCGCTGAGAGCGTCAGTCTGCCACGTGGGATCGGACACATGCAGCTGCGGCTTCTGAGCGCCCTCCGCAATGAATGCGGTCGAGCCCTCCAGCGCGCCGAAGACCGGATAGGTGATCGCCGTCCCCGACACGGTGCCGGACCCCATCAGGTCAGCCACCACGAGCGGACGCTCGAAGGGCATCACCGGCTCGCGGTCGACGTCGGTGATCAGCGGACCGAAGGCACCTTCGTGGCCACCGGTCGCCTGCGTGTCGGTGGCTGCCTTCGCCTGGAAGGGAGTCGACAGAAAGGTGCCCGTGTCCTTCAGACTGCGCCCGGACGCCCTCAGCTCTTTCACGAAGTGCTCGCCCAGGCTCTTGGCGCGCTGCTCACCCGAGCCCTTCGCCTCACGCTCCTGCTCCGGCTCCTTCAGCTCGGACACCTGCTTGAGCAGGTTGACCTGCTCGGACGCCTTGGCGATGCGCTGATCGAGATCGTCGATGTCGGACAGGATCGTCGTCAGCTTCAAGGCCTCGTCGTCGCTCAGCTGCTCGCCCTTCGACAGGCGAGACTTGAATGCAAGCGCCTCGGCCATCTTGGCCGCGCGCTGTTCCTTGAGATTCATTGCGAATCCTCTTTCTGCCCTTGACGGGCTGCAATGTCGATTTGGAGGGACAGCGCCTTGGCGGACGGAGTGATGCCACGCTCCTCCGGGTTGGCCCCCTTCGGGGGCTCCTCCCCGTTGGCGTCGGCTTGACCGCTGGCCTCAGCGTCATCAGTGCCTGCCCCATCTGGAGGCAGGAGGTTTTGAAGGGTGGACGCCACCTCTGCGAGCGCGGCGATGGCGTCGGAGATCTTCGATTGCACCTCGTCGGGCAACGACGCGTCGCTACCCGGGGCCTTCACAGCCACCACGGAGGTGTCCTGATTAGCACCCACCGGGACGAATGAAAACTCGTAGACTTTGAGCTTGCGCAGCTCGTTGGCCTTTCGGCCGTCCTCGAGCTCCGCCGAGCCCTCATCGAGGACGTCATAAGCGAAGGACAACTGCGACACGCGCCCCGACTTCACGAGCTTGTAAACCCGCTCAGCCTTGGGGGAGTCCATGTCGAAGGTGCCCTTGACCCACCAGCCGTGATCGTCCTCGCCCATTTCGTCAGCCGTGGCCACGAAAAAGTCGGGATCGTCCATGCGATGCCCGTACAGGCCGGGCATCTTGCGTCCGGACTCCTGCCACTCGGCGATCGTGTCAGCGAAAGCACCTGCCTTCACCACGTCGCCATAGCTGTCCGGCTCGCGGGTGAAAGTGGAGGGGTAGACCACAAATTGGCCCTCCTCCAGCCCCGAATCAGGACCGGCCTTCACCAGCGCCGCGCTGGTGATCTTCGTCTTCATGTGAGCTCCTCACGGTTCGCGGCCACGACGCCATGCGCCAGCGATGCCGCATTGAATTGATCGACACCGGCGTGCACGACAAGATCCGCCGTCAGCTCTGACTCCCAGCGCTCCCAGTCCACCGGCAGTCCATTGGCCTGCTTCGGGGCAACGGAGGCACGCATCCGTTCCTGCCAGGCCTTCACCACATCCTCGACCGCGCCAGCCAGCGGATCGCCACCGTCCTGCGGTGATGCTTGACCGCCCTTGACGACATTGAGCGGCACGACAAGGTCGTCGCCACCCTCCATACGAGGCAAGTTCTGCCGGGCGCGCGCCTCATTGACGCTCATCCAAGGTGCACCGACCGAGGTGGACAGGATCGCTGCCTGCTCCTCGAAGGAGCCGGCGAGCTTGGCACCAATGTTGAATTCGACATAGACGTCCGGAGTGGTGGCGATGCGGGGCACGAGGAAGGCATTGATGCGGTCCTGAATCATCGCCAACAGCGGGCCCAGCGTGTCGGAGTAGAGCATCTTGCGGAATTCGCGGGTGTTCGCGAAGTTGGCGTTCTCCAACAGGCCAACCATGACCGGATTGACATGGTAGACGGCCGCAACCGTCGCGAGAGAGAGCTTCGCGACCTCGGCCCATTCCTCTTCGCGAGCGTTGAAACCGACGCGGCGCATTTCCATGCCGTCTTCGAGGACTGGCGTGGAGCCGGCGCGGGCGCCCTTGGCCTGGAATTCTTTCCAGTCGTTTTGGAACTGCTCGCGCGAGGCGTCACCCCATGCCGGGGCATCCTTGGGGCGCCACAAATAGCTGCCGATGCGGCCACCACGCTTCCACAGCTGACGGCGATAACCCCACGCTTCGATCTGCTCGGCGAGCACATCCTTGAGGGCATCGACCGGGGACAGCCCTGCGGCGGGATCTTCGGGATCCCAGCCGCTGAAGACAAGCATCTGCTCAGCAGGCACCTCAGTGCGCAGACCATTCCCGGGATCGATCACCCAAGTGCCGGGCGCGAAAACATCGCCGCCCTTCTGGGCGACCACCCAGGATGGCGGGATCGGGCGAATACGCCATCCGGAATCGCGGTCGACGTCCTCAATGACCATCCAGAAGGCGCGACCGTAGAGGTCGAAGTCGGACACGAGGGTGTTGATCAGCTCGAAGCCGGTCATCTCGGGATTCGGATTATGCAACAGCTGGATCAGAGGGTCGTCGCCCACCCGCACACGGTCTGTGTCCGACTCACGGCGAAACATCTGCAGACCGAGCTGGGCGACATTGCGGGCGCGGAAGGATACGACCGTCCGCAGGTTCGCCTGCGATCGGTAGAGCTGTGCGGGGGTCTGCCCCAGCACCTCCTGTGCCGACACCAGCGGCACCAAGCCCATCTGCACGAGCGGGCGACGGAAGATTCGGCTGAGAGTGGTCCACACTGACACGGGAGCTCCTCTCAGAAGACCATCAGGCCATGCGACTCGTAGGCTGATTTCGGCGCGTCAGATTGGGCGGTCTCCAGCGCGAAGAGCGCCCACGTCGCTGCACATAATGGAGCTATGTCCACCGGTTGCGACTCGATCCGGCTCCACGCGTCGTTTTCCGCATAGCGCCTTGTCAGGCCGCCCTGCACGGCCACTTCTACATCAGGCTGGGAGACAGTCACCAGCACCCCGTCGCGGACTCGATCACGGATCACGCCAGTGGCGGACCCTACGTGCGATCCATCGATGCCATGGACTGTCAAGCCCGCACGCTCGAGAGGATCGACGAATTCCATGGCGGGCGCTCCACGCGACTGGACCGCCACCTCGTTGTGTCCCGACTGAGCGGCAAGGTCGGCAAGCCAGTCCGGCAACCACAGCATCCCTGCCCGCGCGGCGATGACCTGCACAAAGGGGCGGCCATCCTCGAGCAGGGTTGCCGACGCAACGAAGGTCATGGATCGGTCCTGCGAGGTGTCCACGCCCCACACAGTTCGGGCGCCTCTGGGGACGCTCACCGCTTCGGGATCGACTTCGCATTCGCGCCAGTCGCGGATCTGGATATAACCGATCACTTGGGCGACCACCCACTGACAAAGAACCTCGGTGCGGTAATCGGCTTCCGGCATTGATCGGGAGTCTGAGATGCAGGACGCCACCGTGATGCCGCCATACCCAATCGACGGATTAGCCTGGAGAATTCCTTCAACATCATCCAGGGGACACCCGTCGGGGGCGGACCACTCGAAGAGCGCCACAGTCGCATCGTGGGCCTCGGCATAATCGGCAAGGTCGGCGCCGTCGTGAGCCATGAACTCAGCCTGCTCATCGATCAGCTTCAGCCCGTACTCCCGCTGCGCCTTCAGCACGACCGACTTGGCCGACCCAGCGTTCGACAGACCCCACAGCTGGCCATTCCAGAAGCTCTTCGCAGTCTGGGACGTAGCATTCCACGCGGACCAGTTGTCCTGCTCGCGCAGCTCATCCATCAACACGCGGGCGGCAGGCTTGCCGCGAGCCGATCGAGCCGCCCGCACCTCATAGTGCGCGAGGGACTGGGCAAGGATCTGTTCCTTCCCGTTGGCGTCCAAGACCTTGGCCGTGGCCTGCTGGAGCGCAGGAATCGCGGCGGCAGCCGATTCCGCCTCGTCCGGATCCGGATCAGCCCAGCGCTTCACCTTGCCCCACGGCTCACGAGCGATATCGAGATTCTGGGCAGTTCCGAGCACCTTGAAATCCACCGGCGGCACACGCTCGGGATCGCGCTGCGACTCGACGAACAGCCACCAGCAAGCCAGGACCGCCGCCAGCATCGTCTTGCCGTTCTGGCGAGCCACCAGCACGATCACACGCCGGAAGCGGTAGCTCCCATTGGGTAGCAGCTCCAGGCCGTGGATGAGAAGCCACTTCTGCCAGGGCCGAAGCTCGACGTGAAGGAAGTCGCGGGCGAAGTCGATCACCTCAAAGCCACGCGAGGTTTCCGGCGTTAGCTCGCGCAGGGGCTTCGTCCACAGGCGAGGAGTTTCACGGCCCACATATTTCATGGCCGCTCACCTCCTCAGCCAGACTGCGCCTTCTTCGCCCTCCATGCATCCAGCTGCGACAGCGCCGGAATCGACTTCGAGCCTCCTCCCGCCTTGGATTGTGCGCTTTGCTCTGGGACGAGGCCCAGCTGCACGCAATAGTCCAAGAATTTTGCGGGAGTCACATTGTCAAATTTCCCGTTGACATACGGCCAATCCGGATCATCCAAGAAGTCAGCCAGCTTGCGGATGACAGCAACCGGCCCCGCAAAGGCTGTAAGGAAGGACCCCTCATACGAGGCCGCTCGCGCCTTCAGCGATTTTTCAAGACCCTGCCGGACCCCAGGGATAGAGGCACTCATCGTCGCCCCTCAAACTTTGATCCCCAGCGGCGAATCTCGTCTTGTGCTGCCTTCTCAATCGCGATCGCCGGGTGCGGAATCGGATTCCCCCGAGGATCCTCGATGATGAGTCCCTCGCTGGCGAGCCTCGCCTGTGCATCGCGGAGCCGGGCCACCTGCCCAGCGTAAGCCTCGAGCTGAGGCCCTGGGCGCGCACCTTTCGCGATCAGCTCATCCCACACCACGCCAACATCCGATGCTTTGGGGTGCGATGGCTTCACCTTCCCTGCGCTCATCGCGCATCCACCAAAGGACCCGTGGCGATCCGTCGAGTCACTGCAACGCCAGTCGCGGGCGCGACACCCTCCAAGCCATGAAGCTCAGGAATGTGCCGATCTCCCGTATCCCCGGCAACCAGCTCATCGAAAAGCCCATCGACAAACTGCATGAACATGCCACACCGCTCCTTGTCGTCGGTCATCTCGAACTGCTCCAACCGTGGATTCAGATTTAGATTCATCGAGCTGGTGATTGTCACGCTCCACTCCTCATTAGTTATGAGCGCGAATTTGGTGTGCGACCGCGTTGCGCGAATATTTTCGACCCCGAAAAGCTCGCCGATATCACCGACCGTCGCCTGCCCACGCTTCGCTGAAGAGTCCAGCACAAAACGAATCGATTTGATCCTTCCGGAGTCGCGGAATCGTTGGGCGGCCTCCACGTCGTAGAAGCCTGCCGACCATGTCGCAATCGCCACGTCTGCGGGACCCGTGATTTCAAGCGTCGCATCGATCAGATCGAGCAGCGAAAACTGCCCAAACGTCAGCCCCACCACGTCCATGTGATGGCCAAACCCGGCAATCGTGTCGCGGGCGCTCGCCACCTTTGACAGCCTCGCCCTAGTTTTACGAGCGCGCCTCGCATGAGCCTGCGCAATGCTACTATTTACGCCAGTCATTGATCTCCCTCCAGAGATTGATGGCCAGGCCCCGCGTCGGTGTTCCAGCACCCACCGGGGCCGCTCCATTTCCTCTAAATTCTATCATTTCTAGGCACATTCTTCGCGCGACCCCACCCGAAATTCCCGGGGAGAGAGGACCAGGGCGCGCGGGAGGTAGTCCCGCCTCGAGATCTTCCAAGAATTGACCGCCCCTCCCCTCGGAGGGCCGCGCCTCATGCATCGATTCGGTGGAGATCGTCACCACCACGCGGAAACGATTCGGCCAAGTCCCGGTCGCGGCGCGCGGTTCCCCCGCTTGGCGTTGCACAGTCGGTGTGCATGTCGGAAGCCTGCCGGGTCCTCCTGCAGCTCGGGGTTGGTGGAGACGGGGAAGAAGTGGTCGAGCTCGTGCGACTCATTGGTCGTGCCCGGCTCGGCGTCGTAGTCGATGCGCTGACCGCACAGCCAGCACACCGAAGCAGGTCGCGTCGCTGGGTCCGCGTCGAGGCGCTTGCCTTCGGCGAAGAACTCCGCCCGAAGCTGCTGCATCCGCCGTGAGTTGCGACGGCCGTTAACCACAGCGTTACCCCCCCAACCCTCGGCCCCATTCAGAACCCACCCCATTGCACCCGAGCAGGCATTGTCCCGGGGTACGCCCGAACCTGACAGACCGAAAAAATTACATCAAGATAATCGACCTACAGAGTTGATTAACTTGCGTACGTATGTGTATAATAGTAATACAAGTTCAGAGAGGAGGAAGGCCCAAGATGATTCAGATCATTGAAGTCATCTGCACCGTGATAGCCACGGTGTCAACCGCCCTGATGGCGTTCTTGAAGGCACTCGATGCCTACGAGCGTCGCCATCGTGACAAGCCCAGACGGGCTGAGTGAAGCGGGGGCCCGGCCAAGACTTAGTTGGCCGGGCCCTTCGGGCCATCCTCTCACCGAGAGCGGCAGAAAGGGAAGGAAATCATGAAAAAGATCAGCACAACCAGCATCGCGGTCTACGCCGTCTGCGCACTGTCATGGGCCACTGGGATGCCATGGTGGGCACGGGCGGTCATGACAGCCAGCGCGGCGGTTGTCCTTGTCGTGGACATCAGCGAGGCTCGCCGCAAGGCGGTGGCGCGATGAGCATTCAATCGCTCGAGGACCTGACCGTCCAAGTGGAGACCGCGCGGCAAGCCTACGAAGACCAGCTAGAAGCCCTGAAGCAGGAGCTGGCGGCAGCGACACGCAACGGCGTGCCGGTCGCCGCAGCAGCTCGCGCGGCAGGCGTCTCGCGAAGCACCGCCATCAACTGGCTCGCCAAGGCCGAGCACGAAGACAAGTGACCAGCAGCGGGGCAAGTGAGCACCTCGGCCACCGGAAGGAGCCGAAAACGGCGGCCGAGGTGCCTCACCATCCGGAGCCCCGCCCATCTCCGGACATGCGAAAACCCCGGCCAATGACCGGGGTTTCACACGTTTTTGGGCGCACGGTGCGCTCAAGTGAGAGGATAGCAAATTCTCAGGCCGAATCACAACGGTGCAATTCGACCTCCTCAACGTCGTTGGGTCGCAGGATTCGAAGGATGTCCCACAGGTCCCACTCCAGCGGCTTGCACCCGGGATTGGTCGGCTTGATGAGGCCCCGCGAATGCCATACCTGGATTCGGTGGGGGTTGATCCCGAAGTACTCGGCGGCCTGATCTGTCGTCATGGGTGCATGGCGACGCAGGGCTTGCACGATCCGCTCCCTGCCCGGGAACTGACTCGCACAGTCCCGGCAGGTGACCCAGCCCCCGGCCGACTCCACCAAGCGACCCCCGCAGGCCGGGCAGGTCAGCCGTGCCGGAACGGGACGATGCAGGGCTCGGTCGAGCATGCGCCACACCAGCCACGCCGCGTCAGCAACGAAGGCCGACCGCAACGGATCGTCTACCCACAGCTCTGTGTGGGCGAGCAGCCAGCCGCACTCACCCGCCCACGTCGGCGGATTGGGCAAGATGAGCCCCAGATGACCCTCGAAGACCGCCCCCACCGCCCGAGTCAGCTCGACCAGCAGCCCGTGCTCGTCGGTGCGCAGGATGTCGTGGCGGCCCAGATCGATCGGCTCCGACGGGCCGGCACGGTGCGGGCGCACCTGTCCCGGCGTCGGATCGCCCGTGTCGCCCGTGGCGCGCCCCGACGCCCACAGCTCGGCGGCCATGTCCGGGATCTGGGCCAGCTGGGCGAAGGTGTCAGAGGGCTCCATCGAAGTCTCCTCGCATCATCAGAAATTGTGCACGATCGTGAGCTCATAGACCCCGTCCGCGTCTGGCGGGCGGACGCTGACCTGAAGCACTTCAAGGCTCTGAAAGGCCCGGACGATCTCGGGGCCAAGCTCCTGCGGCCCGACACGCTTGCGTTCGTAGGTGCTCGAGTGGGGCATCCAGCGGGCCATACGCTTGCGGATCCGCTTCGCCGGGCTTCCCCGGTGCCTCTCGGTGCGCAGGTGCTCCACCTCGTCGCACAGGGCCGTCACGTCTTGGGCGGCGTGGGCGATGAAGCTGGCGTCCTCGTCGTTGTCGCATGTGGCGATGTGCTCAGTGAGGACGAGCTCACCGACCGTCTGCCTCGCCCACACGTCCTCGCCGAGCGACTGCCACATGCCGGGATTCACCCAGTCGCGGCGCTCGCGGATCGCTTCGATGTCGAGCCCGCTCATCGCCCCTCCCCTGCGTCCAGCACGCGCACGATCTCGGCGTCCCAGCTGGTGCCGTCGTCAGACATGCGGAAGGTGACGCTCTTCGCGCCCGAGCGCAGCTGCCCGAACGTGAAGACGCCCAGATCCCGGGCGGGATCCCCGACAGCGGTAATGGCCTTCCGGAGCCGACCCAGCCGCCACTCAGAGCCGAGATAGAACATCGACGCCATGCCCGCGAGCGTCAGAAGCAGACTCAGAATCCCGCCCATCAGAACGGCACCTCGTCCTGAGCTCCGGCCCACGGGTCGGCAGGCGGCTCACCCTGCGGGGGCGCGGCGGCGAACTGGCTGCCCTGCGCCTGCTGGGGTGGCCTTCTGGGTCCGGCCTTGGTGACCTTGGCGGTGGCGAAGCTCAGGTCCGCGCCGACAGCCTGGGCGGTGATCTCCCAGCTGATGCGCTTGTGGCCTTCCCGGTCCTGCCACTCGCGGGACTCGAGGCGCCCGGTCACCACGACACGGGTGCCCTTGGTGAGCGACTCGGCGACGTTCTCGGCCAGCGCGCCCCACGCCTGCACGCTGTGCCAGTCGGCACCGTCATCGGTCCATGCGCCCGATTGGTCGCGCTTGCGGCGATTGACGGCCACCTGGAAGCTGGCGACCGCCTTGCCTGACGGGGTGAATCGGATCTCCGGGTCAGCGCCCAGAGCTCCGACGATCGTGATTGGGGTGCTCATTTGGTCTCCTCGTGTCGGTGAAGGTCTTGCTTGAATTGGTCGATCAGCTCGCGCCGCCGTGCCGGGTCCCGCTTGGGTGCGGGCTCGGGGGTGAAGCGGGGCGGCAGGTCGGTGATGTGCTGGACGCCTGCCCGGGTCGCGTTCCACCACGGTCCAGCCCCGAGGATTCGTTTCGGGGTGTTGGTGGTCGGGTCGCAGGCGATCCAGGCGAAGGCCACCGCAACGTCCTGGTAGGCGCGGCTGGCGAGGTTGTTCTCGATGAAGGTCCTCAGTGAGGTGGCTGGCCAGTCCGGGCGCAGTCCGTGAACGGCCAGTGCAACCCGCTCGATCTCGGTCTGGATCATCGTTCGGCCTCCAAGTCCAAAATCGCGCGCACGGTAGAGAACTTGGACTTGGCACTTACGTAAGACCCTTCTTGTTCTTCCTCTTCCTCTGTCTCTATCTCTTCCTCTGTCTCTGCGAGGTGATAGCGAGACGCTTGGCTCTCGCTATAGCGATCGGATAGGCGAGCGCTCATGCGGCTGGTCCTTTCCCAATGTCGGGCTGGCAGAAAGGGCATTCCAGATCGGGTTTCCCCTCGTGGTAGCGGGAATGGTTGGTCTTCTGGGCACCCAGAACCTTCGCCTCTCGGGCCGCCTCCCGCTCCTTCGTGGACCGGTTCCATTTGCTCCACGAAGTGACGGAAAATCCGTCGCCCGTGACCGTCCAGAGGCCTTCCGCGGTCAACTTGGCGGCAAGTCGGCGAGCATTCGGGAGCCCCACGGCGACTACAGGCAGGTCGAAATCGGGAATGGTCCCGTCCGTGCTGTTCTGGGCTGAATAGATTAATCCCCGGATATACAGCAGCTCCGCGAGCGGCCCGGCCTTGCGGATCGCCGGGTCCCTGGGCAGCCCCACAGATACCGGGACGAACTCACCGGGGATACGTCTAGCCATCAGGTTCCCCCTCCTGCACAATGGGCATATGGATGACGAAAAGAATGGACTCGATGTAATGGTCCGACTGAACTTCGACGCCGCCACATGGGGGCAACTGCGACGCTTCGTAGCGCTCGGCAAGGACATCCCAGATGAGAATGAGGTTGGCCTCCACATCTCCGAGCAGGATGACCTCCTGGGCTTCGAGGTCCATCTCGATCCGAACTCCCTGAAATAGTCACGCACCCTCCTCTAGGTGGTCTCGGTCGCCGTTGAGCAGCGCGACGAGCTCACCGAGCGTCATCAGCACCCATTGGTCTTCGGGGGCCTGCGTGCCGCGTCTCTTGGCGACCACGAGCCCGGCCAGAGCGTCGTCGTTGCCGCGCTCGACATCGGCCTCACCGATCCACTGGGCCGCTTCGAGGCGGCCGCCGTAGTCTTTGCACTCCACGACGACCCTCCCCCGCATGTGGCGCAGCCCGGAGATGTCCCCACGATCCTTCGCCCCGGTGCGAGCACGTCGCTCGATGCGGTCATCGACATGCGCCGCGAGATAGTCGGCCACCGAGCTCTCGAAGCGGGTGCCAGCCGTGCGGGCCGACCGGCGCGACCTACCCATCTGCGCCCCCGCTTCGCTCGCCACGGATCTGCTCGACCTCAGCGACCGACTCGCGCACTTCGCGCATGCATCGATCCCACTCGTCCGGGTCCACCCGCACCTGATCGCGGAGCCACACCCACCGCTGAGTGCGATAGAAGAGGCGTCGCAGGGCCGTCAGCTCGGTGGTGCTCATGCGTCCTCCTTCGGGTCGTTGGCGATCTCCAGCAGCAGGTCTGCGTGGCATGGCTGGTCCGGCGGGCACCAGCACATGAGGTCGTGCCCGGCCAGGGCGGCCCGGATGTCGTCCCGGGTGGGGACCTCGCTCGGCACCCAGCTGATGGGCCAGCCGCCCCCGGATATCCAGGCACGGAAGCACTCGACCGACTCGGCGGCAGTCATATGACGGACGGTGCAAGGCACGAACGACCCGTCAGCACGCACATAGGGGTGGAGCGCCCCAGCATCACTGATACGGGACTCGTACTCCCAGTCGCGCCCATGCCAGAAGACGGCGGGCTCACGGGCCAGTCCGGATGGTGATCCGAGAGCGAAGGGATTGGCCCATTCGCTTCCCTGGCCTACATAGATCGCACCGGCGGGCTTGCGCCAACCCTTGTTGCGGCGGCGCTGGATACGTTGCGGGCTCATGCGTCCTCCGTGGTGAGTCTGATGCGTGGCTGCACTTGCTGGCGCTGCAGGCCCTCGAGGTCGTGGCGCAGCTTGTCGAGGTGGGTGGCGAGGACTTCCCAGCGGCGCAGGAGCCGGACCTCTTCGGCGGTCTCCGGGGCCGGTCCCTTGACCACGGGGTCGCGGTAGATGTCGGACGCCATCCACAGCATGCGGATGACTGTGCGGATGTCTCTGGCGTCCCACACGAGGGCGTCGGGTGGCAGGGCATTCATGCCGCCACCCCCATCGCGTCGGCGTTGGCGAGCATCGCGCGGAGTGCGGCGGCGGCCTGTTGCGGCACGACGCCGTTGCCGAGAGCCCTCACCTGGGCGGTGTGGGAAATGTCGACGTCTGTCACCCACCCGTCAGGCAGGCCCATCATCCATTCCTCGAACCGTGCGGACAGGCGTCGGCCCTCACGTCCCGGCTCGGACGGCTCGGGGGCGGGTCGTCCGAGCGTGGATTCCCACCGGGTGATCGCCGGGGCGAACTCCCCCCACCGGTTGCGGTCGATCACATCACGGAACGTGATGCGTCCATCTGCGAAGTTGGCAGACCTGTGACCGTCGGGACGTTCTGCGGTCGGTGTCGGAAGCAGCGTCAGCGCCGCGATCTGGTTAGTTAAATACCATTGCCCCGGTGAGCGACGCGGCTTGAAGGGGGCCTTGTCGGCATCACCGGTCATCGGTGTCGGGAGCAGCGTCATCGAGGCTTCTGGGCCGGGAGTCTCCCGCCACTCCTCAGCAGGTCGTTCGCGACCATGATGCCCAGGTCGGTCACCCGGGTACGGCCCGGTTTCTTCGCGAGGTGATCCTGGGGGCTGTTGCCCGATTGTTGCGCCATCGGCGTTGGCAACAGCGTCATGTCCTCGCTCGCCGCCCCACCGGAGTCCCTGGGGGTGTGCGGCAACGAAGACTCGCTCGCGTCGATGGCAAGCTCCGACATCGGACGCTCGAAGGCACAACCATTGAGCGTCATACCCGAGCGAGGCCAAGTCCCCGAGAACGCGCCCAAGCGCCCTGAGAACAGGTCGCCCTGATTGATCTCCCAGATGTCGCGCTCCGGGTTCCATGTCGCAAAGGGTGAAGGCATCAGCTGACAGCGCTCCCTGGACGTTTTCCCACACCACGAGGCGCGGGCGGATGGTGGTGATGGCGGCCATCATGGACTCCCACAGGCCCGACCGGGTGCCGGGCCTCATCCCTGCCCGCCGCCCTGCCATCGACAGGTCCTGACACGGTGAGCCGCCACAGATCACGTCCACCGGCTCGACGGACTCCCAGTCGATGGCGGTGACATCACCCAAATTGGGGACGTCGGGATGTCGGGTGGCAAGGATCGTGCACGGACCCGGCTCCACATCGGACACCCAGGCAACACGTCCCCCAGTCACCGACTGCACACCCATGTCCAGCCCGCCGTAACCCGAGAACAGGCTGCCGATCCTCAACTCACTCATGCGTCCTCCTCGTCGTCGAGATCGTCGACGGCCTTGGTAGCGGTGAGCGTCCAGCAGTCGGCGCCCTCAAAGAGGGAGCCGAGCAAGAGGAAGAGCTCCCTGTCGGTGGTATGGCTCTCGTAATGCCTCAGCGCACGGCGCATCAGCTCCGTGTCCCGACTATCGAGCTCGACGGTCACGGTGGGGCTGATGATCCTCATGCCGCCACCTCCTTCGCGGGCCAGCAGTCGCGGCCGGAGTGGCAGACGTGGACGGCCACCAGATCGTCAGCGATGAGCGCGTCGTAGATGCGTGAGGCCCCGGAGAAGCGTCCCTGGGCGTCTTCGCGCTGCGCCTTGGCTGGCGCGGTCGCCAGGACCGTCCTGAAATCGTCACAAGAAGACAGCGCGACCGTGGCGCCCGTGGACCGATTCCATCGGAAAGAATCGACCGCGTCATCGCCGATCCCCAGAGACTCCAGGAAGCCAAGGAGCTCGGTGGGTGTGCGGTGGAGATCGCTCATGTCACTCGTCCCCGATCGGAAGGTCGCCGGTGAGCCGCCACTCGCTCCACAGTCTCGTGAGCGAGTGGAATGTGCCCTGCAGATCTCTTGCGGTCCTCCGATCGTCGACGGCGTATTCGCCGCTGTCGGCCAGTTCCCCAAGGCCAGAAATGATGAGGTCCATATCCTTGGGATTCAGCGTGAAATGCGCTGTGCTGTCTGTGCTTTGCATGGTCATGCTCCTTTGATGGTGAAGGGGGGTGCGGGCGCCCGGCTGGCTGGCTCGGTCGCCCGCACCGGTTGGGTTGATCAGCGGCGTTCGCCGTAGGTCAAGGACGCTGCGAACTCTTCCTGGATTGCGTCGAGAGCCGTCTGGAACACCTCATCGAGGATCCGTTGGGGCTCCACGAGCTTCACGCCGAGCTTCAGCTCGCCGTCGTTGAGGCGGTAGCGGAACCGCGCCTCGACGGGAACGACTTCCTCGCCTTCGATGGGGCGCAGACCGAGGGTCAGCGTTGTGGGGACCTTCAGGGTGCCCTTCTGGCCCGCCTTGGCCTCGGTGGTCTCCTCGAATGCGAACTGGCGCTGTCCGTTGGCAAGGAGCTGCGACGACTTGAAGTGCACCTTGGTGTTGGCGGTCAGCGTCTGGCACACGTCGAGGAGCTCGGCCCCATCAGGCTTCGCGATAGTCGAGAGATGGTCCTCGACGAACTCGGCGAACTCGGTCTGACCCAGCAGCCTGCCGCTGATCCCCAGCCACTCGTCCCACTCATCGGTGGTCCTCAACGGCAGGTCGGCGATGTTACGGCCAAAGCCGTCCAGCCCGTCGAGCACGGCGGTGACCCGGTGGCCTCTCTGGTTGACCCACAGCTCGAGGTGCCCCTCACCGAAGCGGAAGTCCTCGTCGGGAGTCAGGTGACCCTCGACCCAGGAGAGGAACGACCCGACAGAGGTGATATAAACCGCGCTCACCAGTTGCAGCGGCTTTCCGGCTTCGATCTCCTCCTGTTCCCGATCGAAACCCGGGGTGGTCAGCAGCTCCACTCCGGTTGGGGTGGCCACCGCATACAGGCCACCGTTCACGAGCCGCTCAGGCGTGGACGCCTTCACAGCCAGCTCGGTCACCTCGCGGATCGCGTCACCGTTGAGGGCGGTCAGATTGGCCCGGATGTCTTGCTCTGATTCAGTCATGCTTGGTTCTCCTTTTTGATGTTGCGTCGCTCATCGAGAGATGGCAGCAGGGGCTGGGAAGGGTCACGGCGGGTTGCGTTGCCCGCCTTGTCCAAGAAGAAGCGGGTTGCGGGACGGGAGAACTCAGGAAGCTTGAGCTTCACGGCGTCCTTGATCTCCACCCGCCCGGCACGGTCCCAAGCGGCAGTCAGGGTGAGGGTGATCGTCCCAGCCTTGCCGGTCTCCTCCACCCGCCGCAGCAGGTCCCACAGACCCTCCGACAGCTCAGAGGCCGTCGTGCCCTCCCCCAGCTCGGCAAGGATCTCGGCAAAAGGACGGATCGGAGGATCATCGATCACCTCGCCGGTGACCTGATTGGTGAATCGCCTGTCAGACATGGATGGACTCCTTATTAATGGTTGTGGTGGGGATGGTGGTGTGGCAGTGCTTGCAGCGCCCGTCCGGGCCGATATCGTGGCGAGGCTGACCGTCACCGGTCAGAGCACGCCCCGCGATCACATGCAAAGCCGGACACGGGGCAGTGCCGACGTGACGGCGGGCGAGCATCAAGATGACCGCATCAGGGACACGCGCGCTCAGGGACAAGTCAGACAGCTCGGCGCTCATCGGATCCGCCCCAGCGTGTGCAGGATGAAGCGGCCCGTGTCGTCGCGGTCACTGTCCTCCGCCAGGCGGCGCGCCAGATCGGAGTAGCCCCATCGGCGCAAAGCCCGATCCAGGGACGACGCTGAGTGGTAGCCGAGCGCCACCGCGATGTCTTCAGGGTCGCGAAGCCCGATCAGCCGCTCCACCTCGCTAGCCACATCCGCCCGACGCTCCTCGGAGGTCTTGGAAGGAATCTTTGCCGCAAGGTCAGGTCGTCCCCACCTCTTCAGCTGCATCCGCAGCTGCACACGGGAGGAATATCCGCAGGCGTCCACCACGGCGTCGGTGGGATAGTCGTCCATCATCTCCTCGAGAGCCTCGATCACCTCTCGTCGTCGCTCAGACTCTCCTTGGACGGCCACGGCTCCACCTCCTCCTCGGTGTCGTCGAGCTCGCAGACACGCTCATAGCGACGCAGCTCCCCGTCGATGTCCTCAGCGAAAGGGTCGGCCCACGCGTCAAGCCAAGGGCTCCTCATGACTCCACCGGCCCGACTCGACGCCAGCCAGCCGCGATGATCCCGCCCACCAGCTCGGTCACCTCAGGATCAGTCAGACCCAGATGCAGACCGATGATCGTGCGGGCCAGCTCATCCCACTGCCGCCACCTCTCGGCGGCCTCCGCAGGCAAAGTCGTCATGCCGCACCGTCCTCGACCGGCTCGGCATCGAGGACCTCGCCGGTCGTGGGGTTGACGGGCCCTGTGCTGGTGGCAGTGACTTGGGCCACCGCTTCAACGGTCTGGACGGTCCCATCCACCGATGCCGCCGAAGCCAGGTCGGTGGACTTCGGTGCCATCTTCATCACCTGGAGCAGCGCCGTTTTGCGTTCCATCCAGTGCTCAGGGTCGGAGATCCCACCGCTGGGGCCGGCAGTCCCTCGCAGCGCAGAGATCTGCTTGGGAGTGAAGAAATCGAAGATCCGCGCTCCGGTGGTCAATCCGACGACGGCGTAGTAGCCGCGCACCGCCCCTCGGTCCCCCGTTGCGGGAGTGTGCTCCAGAATCGGGTCGAGTCCCTTGCGGAACTTCCACGCGTCATTGGCGTAGACCACCCCGGTATCGAGATACGAAGCGAGTGGGTTCTGCCAGAAGAGCTTGATGACGCCCTTGTAGCCGACCTGGAAGGTGGCTTCCTTGCGCGACCCGGGCCCCTTCCCGACCTTGCGTGGGATGAGCCAGCACTCTCCGTTCAGCCCGGGTTCCAGCCCGAGCGCTGCCGCAGTGAGGATCCCCCCGAAGATGCTTTCAGTGGAGCACTCGGCCAGCTCGGGGTTCTTGCGGACCTCAGTCAGGATGAGCCGCAGGAACCGGTCCCCCGTCATATGGGCGGGAAGAGCCGCGGCGATCTCGTTCTTCATCTGGACCAGCGTGTGACGAAATGTCGTCACCTGCTGATTGATGGTGCGGGTCGTGTCAAGCTGTTGCGAAGTCATGTCAGTTCTCCCATGAGAAGTCTTTGAGTGCGTCGGCCAAGGCATCTGCGACGCCATCGCCAGTTGATTCGGAGCTCACTGCGGGTGCATCAGGCGATGCCACCCATGCCGGCACCGATGAGAGCTGCACTTCCTGCGGCAGCCCCGGCCATTCATCGAGGGTCAGGCAGCGGTCCCACAGGTCCAGGGCGCGACGCATCAGACGCCGCCCCTCGGCAAGCTGCTCACCCGAGACCTGGTAGGTGGCGAGCAGGTAGGGAGCCTTCGTCTCCTGCACGACGTGGAGGAAGACCGCGTCCTCATCGACCAGATCCAGCGAGATCGCCATGTCGAGGTAGTCGGCCGCCTGCAGGTGGTAGCCGAAGTCCCACGAGTGCTTGACCCATGCGCGCCGCTCGGCGGATTGGCCGGTGGTTTTGAAGTCCACGATCGTGTGCCGGTCAGCCAGGAAGTCGAGCCGACCCCGCTGCCAGCGCCCCGTGACCTCATCGACCGTGAACATCGACAGCTCAGGGGCGCCTCTGCCGCGAGTGAACAGCTCGCCCGCCACAGGATTCGACAGGATCGCCTCAGCCATCGCATCCACCTGGGCGGCATCCTTCGCCAGCACCGGGGTCCGCCCCGCCTTACGCACCTCGTCGCGCGCCTGCTTTGCGGCCTTCGTCATCCAATTCGGGAAGTCCAGCACCTCGACACCGGCACCGCGCCCCAGCACCTTCTCGTGCGCGGCACTGCCGAAATCGAAGACGGCCTTGTGCTCCTCGCCATGCGCCATCACCTCACGCAGACGGGCCGGACCAGCCTCACCCGACACGATCGTCTTCGCCATCGTCGAGGACAGCGACGGCTCAGCGCACGGATCAGCGTGATACTCGGCCTCCGGCATATCCGGAACCACACAGGGCTCAGTAATCGTCGTCATGCGATCACCGCCCCGATGACCGATTCCCACGGGTCCACGAGGCACCGAAGGGTGTCGGGGGTGACCACATCGGCCACCAGCGCCCCCAAAACCGCGTCCTGAGCGGAGTCCTGAGCGGCACCCAGAGCGGCACCCAGAGCGGCACGCCAAGCAGCACTCCGAGCAGCAAGCCAAGCGGCATCCTGAGCGACACGCCAAACGGCGTCCGGAGCGGCGTCCTCAGCGGCATCCCAAGCGGCATCCCGAGCGGAGTCCTGAGCGGCACGCCAAGCAGCATCCCGAGCAGCGGCCCGAGCGGCATCCCGAGCAGCATCCCAAGCGGTGGCGAGATCTTCGATTTCGGCAACGGTCAGATGCTCTGCCCGGTCGATGATGGCCACAACCGTCCGGCCCTGCGGACCGAAGAGCCTCCACGGCTCGAGCTCGCTTACGACTCGCCACGCATGGGCGGCCCGTTCGGTGGGCAACGCGTCCTCGGGCGTCCAGAATGGTGAGACCGATTCGACGACCAAGAGGCGCCCAGGCCATTCAAAGCCAGTGCAGTCAGTCGGCAGCACCGAGACCGACAAGTAGCCTTGAGCCCAACTATCGCCGAACTCCCCGGGATGCGGATGCTCTACTAGCCATCCATTGTCGGGGATCGGCGTGCCATCAGCGGGCAGCCAACGGGTCTCGCCGGAGTGGAAGTCAGTCCCGTCAGGGCGGACTGCTTTGAAAAATTGGCTGCCGGGCTCACGCACGCTGCTCTGTGTCGCCCGGGCTGTGACCGACACAGACGCTGTGCCCAGGCTGACCGTGCCGACTCCACCGAGGGGACCGAAGTCCTGACCGAAAGGATTGGCGTTCATGACGCACCGCCGTTGAGGGTGAGCAGGTCGAGGACGGTGACGAGCTCACTGATCGCGCTGAGCGCCTTCTGCGCCTCCGCGTCAGGATGGGCATCCAGGGCCGACTGGACCGCAGGGATCCGGTCCTGCAACTCGGCAGCGATCGTGGCGATCTGGGTGATAGTGCCGCTCATGCCGTCATCTCCGAAAGTAGGGCGACGGTGTTGTACAGGACTCGCAGTCGCTCGATGGCCTCCGTGGCTGCTTCGTCTGGAGCGACACTGTTGGCGTCTTCGATCGGTCCCAAGCACTCGTGCAGACCCTCGGAGAGCTCCTGCAGGAATGGATGGAGCCGACGTCCAAAGTCCGCTGGGCTTATCATCGAGCTCATTCCGTCACCTCCGCCCTACGGGACTCCGGCGCTGGAGCGAGGATCTCGGACAGCGTGCGACGACGCACACGACGGGCAGTACTGATGTCAGGCATGGTTGGACTCCTTGAGACAAGCAACAGTCAGGCCGACGACAACGACGGCCATAAAAAGAAATTGGATTGAGAAGGGCGCGAAGCCGACGACGACGGCACCCAGAACGATCAGGGCGAGGAAGCGGCGAGCGGTCATGCTGACCTCTCCCACTTTGAGACTGCGGCTTCATACGCTCTAAGCCCGGCGTCAGTGATCGCATAGTGGGGACTTCGTAACCCGGGATTGAGGCAGACCCACCCCTCGCCGCGAGGGCCGAAGAGCCCCTGCCGACACCAATCAAGGACCGTCTCGGGAGTGACCCCGAGACGCTTCGCCACGACCGCGATTCGATAGCGTTGCATCAGCTCCGGCGTCTTGGGCGGTGTCATCGTGCGCTCCTCGCCAAAGATGCGAGTGCGACAGCCCCCAGCACTATCAGCAAAGCCAGCACATTGCCGGTGAAATTCGGGCTCATGCCGCCACCTCCTGGGCGACGAGGCCCCAGCGCTTTGCCATCTTGGAGATCGCCTCAGCCCCTGCCGGTGTGACCTTGAGGGTGTGCATCACTTCGCCCTTGAATCTGGGTGCTTGGTGATTCGGGACCGGCCTGAAATAGCGGGCCTTGTCGGAGCGCGGCGAGTAGCGGTGCTCGACGACCTTGCCACCCTGGCTGTTCGACCAGCGCGAGGACTCCTCGACGTAGATCCACTCATGCGCCACCAAGGCGTCACGCAGGGCGCCCTCCTGCACGCCGATCGACTTGGCCACATTGCGCAGGAGCCGCAGATCCTCGTCCGCCACGAAAGCGTCGACATAGTCGGCCTTCGGCTGCAGCTGGGCCACCTTGGCCCGCTGAGCCTTCAGCTCTATGAGGGTACGGATCATCACATCCGGATCAGCCAGCATCGCCTCCACAGCGTCCGGAGTGGCGTACATGCCGCGCTTACGGATCGAGGGGATCACCTCATGGGTAACCCAGCGGCGAAAGGGGGCAGCCTCGGGCTTGCGAGAGCGAAGGATCAGACCGTAGAGGCCGGACTCGGAGACGATGGACTTGGCGGGGTTGCCTGGGGTTCCATCATCAATGGTGATGGAACCCCGTTCATCTGGATCTAGGGAGGAAAGGGCCTGCGAGACGTTGGACAGACCAAGGATGTCTGCGACATCTTTGGCGACGAACCAAGGCTCTCCGCGCCGCTCGAGTGCGCGGACCTGAATCCCGCCGTACTCGAAGGGTAGAATGGACATTTGACAGACTCCTTGCAGAGTTAGTTTCGGTTGGCCCTCGCCTGTTGCCGCAGGCGGGGGCTTCTTCTTTGGAGGGGTCAGGCGGCGGTGCGATGCCACGACTCGGGCAGCAAAGAGACTGGGGCGACACGCAGGAGCGCACTGATTCGGACCAGTTCCGCCGTGCTGAAGTTGCTGCTGCGAATACGGCGCCGGAGAGTCGATGGACCCATGCCTAAGTGATCGGCCAGCCAGGTCTCGGTGCGGTCCTCGGCGCTCAGCGCATTCGTCACCAGCTGGCCGACTGTGGGCTCGGACTGGATTGTGTTCATACGGGGACTCTAGCCCACACATGTGGACTTTGCAAGCAGACTGAGTTGTCTTTTGCGTCCGAGCGTGGACTAATGTCCACGGCAGCCGTTAGAGTGAAGCCATGAAAGAGAAAGAAATTGACGCCTATGTCGCCGACTTCGGGCAGGCCCTTGCAGCGGAGCTTCGTGCAGCACGGGCGCGCCAGCGCATCACCTTTGACCAGCTGGCGGCGGAGAGCGGATTATCTCGGTCGGCCGTCGCGAACTACATCGGCGGGTACCGCGACATCCCCGTGAGCGCCCTCGTCTCCATGAGTGCCGCCCTCGACACCGACCCGCGAGCCATCTTCAATGCCGCGCAGGATGCCGTCCAGGATCCACGCAGGCCTGACGCCAGTTAGCGCGGCCGCACGCACGATGCGTGACACGGTAAGGGTGCGATCTATGTCGAACATGCGTACGAATCTAGAGCATCATTCAGACACTGTCAGGGGGCGAAGGCGAATTACATCAATGGAACTTTCGGCGCAACCGCGACGCCTCAGAGGCTGAGCCGCTACATTGCCATGGCAGACCCACACCATCCAAGGAGCCACCATGAAGATCGAGACCGACTACCGCGCCCTCATCGGCAATGTCATCTGGGCGTGGATCCTCGCCTTCATCCCCACCGCCATCGTCGCGTGGGCCATCAGCCAGACGAGCTACGAGGTCTCCGGGGCCGTCCTGTCTGCGAAGTCAGGGCTCATCACCAAGACGATCGACAACATCGACCTCTACCGAGTCAAGAACATCTCGGCCACCAATTCCCCACTCTCCGGCGGCAAGGTCATCATCACCAACCAGGACGGCACCACCAAGGAGCTACGTTTCGTCAAGTCCCCCGAGCTAGCCGCCCAGCAGCTTCGCACAATCGTGGATCAGCAGCGTAAGGACCACGGGACCACCACCCATGAGGTCTTCTAAGCCCCCCTCTCAGCATGAAGAGCCGCTCACCTTCTGGGGTGAGCGGCTCTTCGCGTCATCCAGCGTCATCCAAAAAGAATGGCTCACATCGCGCGCCGATACCCCTCCGGGGTATCCATTTACGGGCACACTGCGGGCACATCAGGTTTTTTCAGCGCCGGATTCACGCGTGCGCGGGCACATCACGGGCACATCGCGACCCTGTCCTTTCGGCCTTTTCGCCTAATTCGAGTGGGCGTCGATTGGGGTGCAATGAAGCCATCAAATGCGCTCTGGCTAGGGGTTTTACCACTGCACTCGATGGGCGGCCCGGGTGGGAATCGAACCCACGCGCGACAGATTAGAAGGCTGCTG
>MJGMD1__coassemble_1906_pt1 | contig 38943 bp, 26 predicted proteins | sample MJGMD1__metabat2_low_PE_026 | metagenome-assembled genome bin MJGMD1 | reverse complement strand
CACGATGATCCCCAATGGTCCGCCCTGCAGGTGGCCACCGAGGCGATCGGCGGCGCCTTTGGCAGCCGTCTCAATCTGAGTCTGCGTGAGCGACTGGGCTATACCTATGGGGTTTCGGCCTCGCTGTCGGCGAGCCGGTTCAACAGCGCATTCGGCTCGTCTGCGTCGATCCGCAACGAGGTGGTGGCCGCTGCCTGCCGTGAGGCGCTCAACCAGCTCGATCTCACCGGCAGGCCCTTGCGCTCCGAGGAGATCGCCTCGGCGATTGACTCCCTGATCGCCATCGCACCCCTGCGTTATGACACGGCGGGAGCCATCGTCGGGCAGGCTGGGGCGCTCGCCGCGCGCGGTTTCTCGCCCGACTGGATCAATCAGGTCAACGCCGGCATCGCGACAACCACCGTCGATCAGGCCAATGAGGCCTTCGACGGCCTGATCTCCCGCGCGGTCCGGGAGGATGCGCTCCGGTTGGTCATCTGCGGTGACGCCGAGCAGCTTGCGCCCCAATTGGAGGCCGACGGCTTCCGGGTGGAGCCCTTCCGCCCGACGCTCTAGGGCCACCCCGATCGGCAGCTGGCGGATCGGCGTTCCATCGGTTGGATGGCGAGCTGACGGTTAGCCGTGAACCACGCAGAAGTCCCCGCGACGAGTGATCGTCGCGGGGACTTCTGTCGTCAACCAGGACAACTCAGCCGCCGGTGGCGGCCATCGCCTCGTTCACCTTGGCCTGAGCCACCTGCAGCTGCGACTGATAGGTCGCCAGGTCCCCTGCCTTCAGCGCCTTGTCAGCCGCTGTGAACGCGTCATTGGCCGACTGGAGGCTGGCCTTCACCGCCGCCTCGCCCGTTGCGGGAGTCTGCGTCGCGGCGCTGCCGGTATCGCCCTGCTGAGCGCTCTCGCCCGTGCTCGCGCCGGCGTTGCCACCGAAGACAGTGTCCAAAGCCTCCTGGAGCGTGGTTCCGATGCCGATATGGGTGCCATAGCGGGCCACCACGAAGCGCAGCACCGGATAGCTGCCCGCCGACGAATCCTTGCGCTGGGTGTAGATGGGCTCGATGTAGATCAAGCCATCGCCCAGGGGAAGCGTCAGGAGATTGCCATACAGAGCGTCAGCCGAGCCGCTTCCGCCCTGTCCGACGAACGGCAGGAGGTGGTCGGCCACCGACTGATCGGAGGAAATCGCGTTATAGGTCTGGTTGGGGCCGGGCACCTGCTGGGTGTCCGAGAGCCTCAGCACGCGGATCTTGCCGTAGTCGGGGCTGGAGGTGTCGGCGACCACGGACATATAGGCGCCCATGTTCTCGCGCTTGTTGGGCACATAGACCGCTGTCTGGCTGAACACCGGGGTGGGATCTCCGGGCCACTTGATCGACAGGTAATAGGGTGGCTCGGCCTTGCCGTTCTTGTCGCGCGGATCAGCGGGCACCACCCACAGATCGGACTGGTTGTACCAGTTGCCCGGATCGGTCATGTGATAGCGCCCAAGGATCTGCCGCTGCACCTTGAACAGATCCTGCGGATAGCGCAGATGGGACAAAAGCTCCGGCGAGGCCTGGCTCTTGTCGGTCAACACACCGGGGAAGGCCTTCTCCCAGGTCTTCAGAATGGGATCACTGTCGTCCCAGGCGTAGAGCTTCACCGAACCGTCATAGGCGTCAACCACGGCCTTCACCGAGTTGCGCACATAGTTCACCTGCTTGGTGTCGGTGCCCTGGCGCCAGGCGCTGGCCGAGTCCGAGATCGTGTCCTGCATGTTGATGTGCTGGCTGTTCGGATAGTTCGCCGTGCTGGTGTACGCGTCAGCGATCCACACGATGCGCCCATCGACCACGGCCGGATAGGGATCCTGGTCAACGGTGAGCCATGGGGCAACCGCCTTGACCCGCTCCTGGGGGGTGCGGTTGTACAGGATCTGCGAGTTCTTGTTCACACGTCCCGACAGCAGCAGGTTCATATCGCCGAATTTCGTGGCATACATGGCGCGCGTGATCAGATTCCCGATGGGGACGCCCCCCACCCCGGTATAGGTGGAGTGCTGTTCGCCACCAGAGGTGTTGCCACCGGGCGTGTCGAGCTCCACGGGGTCGGCGCCGTCAACGTTTCCGGCAACCACATATTGGCTCTGCTTCTCGCCGAAGTAGATGCGTGGCTGCTGCTCGTTGAGCTTTCCTTCGGGCGGAATGTCCGATTCGATCCACTCGGGCTCGCCATTGGCCTGGGCTCGCGAGCCATAGGAGGCCACCATGCCGAAACCATGCGTGTACACCGTGTGGACATTGTTCCAGCTCTGATCGGGCAGGCCGTTGACGTCGATCTCACGGGCGGCGACCACGGTGTCGGTCTGCTTGCCGTCGATCTGATAGCGGTCAACGTCGAGCACATTGGGGAAGGAATAGAAACCGCGCACCTGCTGCAGCTGCTCGAAGGTGGGCGCGATGATCGCCGGGTCCATCAGGCGGATGGCAGGCAGTGCCTCCGCGTCGGATTTGAGCTGGCCCTGACTCACCTCGGTCTTCGCCGAGTAATCGGTGATCGAGACATCGTCGACGTCATAGGCCTGCCGTGTCGCGGTGATCTGGTTCTGAATATAGGGCCGCTCACGGTCGGGCTCGCTGGGACGCACATCGAAGCGCTGGATCACTGCCGGATAGATACCCTGGATGAGCAGGCTCGAGACGACCATCAGGATGATCGCCGTGCCGGGCACCCGCCAGGCACGCAGCCGTGCATTGGCGAAGAACATCGCCGCGCAGATGAAGGCGATGATCGCGATGATCAATCTGGCCGTGATGCGGGCATGGTCATCGGTATAACCGACGCCGGTGAACAGGGTGTCGTTGTCAGAGATGGCGAACTCATAGCGGGCGAACAGCTGTTGCACGCCGTAGACGACCATGATCAAACCAAACATGATCGATAGATGCACCTGGGCTGCCATGCCGAAGGGATTGTGCACCTCGACGCGCGGCGGCTCGCCGCCCGGAGTCCCCGGCAGCGGCCCGCGGAAGCGCACCGGCGAGGCATGCAGCGATCCGGTGATCAGATGCACCAGCGCGGCCACGATGGTGCCGACGATCAGTGTGGCGAGCACCATGCCCAGCACGAACTGGATGAAGGGGAGGGTGAATGTGTAGAACGACACATCCTTGTTGAAATAGGGGTCACGCTGGCCGAACGGCGTGCGGTTGATGAACAGGAGCACATCGTCCACATGGGTGGTCGCAACGGCACCGGCCACGGCGCCGATCACCAATGAGGGCAGCACGATCACCAGCCGGGTACGTCTGGCCAGAGCATTGCGGTAGTGATCCAGCACGTCCGACTCCAAGGGAGCCGGTTTGTCAGGACGTCGGCGCCAGGCGATGGCCATGGTCACCGCGCAGACCGCTGCCATCAGCAGCGTCGTGGCCACGAAGAGGATGACGGCAGTCGCCATGCGTGTGGTGAAGACCTGCTGGAAGGAGAGCCTGCGGAACCACAGCCAGTCGGTGAAGACCTCGGTGACGAGCCACCAGGCGGCGATCACTGCCACCAGGGCGACCAGGGTGATGGCCAGGGTGTTCCTGCCCCGCTTGGACCTCTGCTGCGGAGTGCGCGGCCTTGCCGACGCGGACCTGTGTGAGCGATTCACGATGCCTCGTTCTCCTCCCAGTGGAAGGTTCGTGCCAAAGCGTTGGACAATGCCGGGACGAGCTCGTCCCCGGCGAGTAGGTCGTCAGGATTGCTCGCCAACCGTGCCACACCGTAGTGGATCCCATTCCGCATCACCCCGATCACCACCCGGATCTCCTCATGACGAGGATGTCCTGCGACGAATTCGGCGGCGAGCTGCGGATCATCGGGGATCTCATCCTCGATATCTGCCGGAAGGAAGGTGCGCTCGGTGGTGATCGCGGCACCTGCGACGCTATCGGGCCAACCGATGGTTGCCAAACCCTCCAGCAGGTCTGATCCGGGATGGAAGTCATCCTGTTCCACCGACGACAGCTGATCGGGTGTGTTGACCACGAGCTGGTCGCGCAGCGTCGGCTCGGCCTCCAGCAACTCGGCGGTCGGCACCAGGGCGAACAGTCGCGAAGGCTGATCCCATCCGAAGCCTGCGACGAAATGCTCGATCTCGACCAGCGCGGCACTCAACCGTTCGGCCTCCACGTTGTCATCGGTCTGGCTGGCATGGGAGTGGGCATCGCGGTCGCCGGGTTGGTCACCGTTGCCCTGCCGAGTCCGCTGATCGGCAGGATCGGTTTCGGGATTGTCGTGATCATCCATGATCTGTCCTTGTCCTCCCGGTCTCCCGGATCGTCCTGATGATTGTCGTGGTTGCCGCGACGATCTCGCTGATCGCCCTGCGGCTGCCCGGATCTGCGGGTGAGTCAACAGCGCGGCACCGAGCTGGAATCCCCCTTGCTGAGTGCCTGCAATGACGAGATGGCGTCGTCTAGCTTGTCCACCTTGACCAGATCGAGCTTCGTGGACACGTGCTTGGTCTCGGAGCAGTTGGCGGCAGGCATCAGGAAGACCGTGGCGCCGCCCTGCTCGGCGCTGCGGATCTTCTCCTCAACGCCTGATGTCGCGCCCACGGTGCCCGATGGGTCGATGGTGCCGGTCGCGGCGATTGTCCGTCCCTGCGTCAGATCGGTCGGTGAGACGAGTTCATAGACGGCCAACGCCAGGACGAGACCGTCGCGGGGCTGATCGATGTCGGGATCAATGGTGAAGTTCACCTGCGGCGCATACCGGTAGCCATCGCGCAGGGTCATGCCCACCCGGGGCACGGAGCGATCCGAGGAGCTCGCCTGGGTGGTCACCGAGACCTTCATGGTGGCGTTGTTCCGGGTGATCCCGAACTCCACCGTGTCACCGATGCTCACCTCTCGGATGGAGTTGGTCACATCGGTGGCGGCGGAGACGGCCTTGCCATTGACGGTGTTGATGATGTCCCCTGCCTGGAGCAGCTCATAGGCGGGGCCCCCACTCGACACGGAGTCGACCACGGCGTTCTCCTGCACTGCGATCCCAGCGGCGCGCAGGGCGGCCACCGTCGCATTACGCTGCGAGGTTTCCATCTCATCGCTGGACTGCTGGCTCAGCTCCGCCGCGCTCATGCCCACCGGATAGACCCATTCCCGCGGCATCACATTGTGGTACGGCAGCAGATAGTTGGCCAAGGCCTCCGGAAGGGTGAGATGCGAGTCGGATTTCGTGGCAGCAACGGTCGACATCAACAGTGCCCCATTGCCAGCAGTGGTCTCCACACCGCTGACCTGGACAGCGGGCTCCCCGTTGGGAGAACCGAGCAAGTTATAGCTGACCCCGGGGCTCCAGGCGACGAAGCCAATGGGGATCAGGGTGATCAATCCCGCCAGCACGACAAAACAGAGGGCCGCGACGATGGCGGTCCGGGTATTTCGGTTCATCTGCGCATCACGGCATCGCCGCCGATGACGTCCCCAGGTGCCGACATGATGCCAGTTTAGCGAAATCAGCATGACGGCTCGCGCGCACGGTCATCGGCGCGATGCCTTCAGAGGGTGACGCCTCGGCGAGCTCGTGCCTGTCGTCGGGGCATGGCGCGTCGGCTTGGGTGGTGCGCTTGAATGGATGCAAGAGCAGTGGAGCCTCCACCGGCGCCCTGCGCATGATCGAGGAGCCAGCCATGAGCGACGAGAACACAATGCGACCCGGCGATGATCCCGGTAATGATCCGTTGAGCGAGCTTTTGCGTCGCATGGGCCTCAACGTGCCCGCCCAGGGGCTGGATCTCAACGCGATGATGGGTCAGTTCCAGCAGGCCATGTCACAGGCGGCAGCGCATACCGACTCGTCAACCGGCATTGACTGGCAGGCGACCAAGCAGGCGGCCAGGCATGCCCTGGGTGCGCTGGGTCCCGACCCGGCCCCCACCCAGACCCAACGCTCGGAGCTGGCCGACGGTGAGCGTCTCGCCGAGTCGTGGCTTGATCCCGTCACCTCCTTCGCCGCCGCCGATGCCCCGGCCGAGCCCTGGACGCGCGCCCAATGGGTGGATGACACCATGGACGCCTGGCGCACGATCGTGGAGCCCATCGTCACCGCCATCGCCGATACCATGTCAAAGGCGCTCGGCGGTCAGCCCATGAACGAGGCCCCCGAGCTGGCACAGCTGTCGGGAATGCTCGGTCCGATCCTGCGGGCTGCCGCCGGTCAGATGTACGCGGCCCAGCTCTCCGAGGCCATCGCGAAGGTCGCAGCCGATGTGCTCACCGGCGCAGAGCTCGGGGTCCAGCTGCTCAGCAAGCCGCGCGTCGTGATGCTACCCACCAATGCCAATGCCTTCGTGCGGGGGCTGGAGCTGCCCGACGACGATGTGCTCATGTACCTCACCGTCCGTGAGGCGGCGCGCCAACGACTCTTCGCACGCGTCACCTGGCTCGGCCCCCAGCTGCTCGCCCTGATCGAGCACTATGCGCGGGGCATCACCATCGACATGGCCGCCCTCAGCGAGGTCATCGATCCCGACGAGATGACTCGGCTCACCCCCGAGCGCATGCAGGAGCTGTCCAAGCAGCTGTCCGGACGCCTGTTCACACCGACGCGCACTCCCGAGCAGGAAGAGGTGCTGGGGCGTCTGGAGACCCTATTGGCCTTGGTCGAGGGCTGGGTCGACGTGGTCTCCCATGACGCCGCCGCCGGCTGGCTCTCGCACGAAGAGGCTCTCATGGAGATGATTCGGCGCCGCCGCGCCACCGGAGGCCCCGCCGAGACGATGTTCGGCTCCCTGGTGGGTCTGGAATTGCATCCCCGCCGTGTGCGCGATGCCCAGCGCCTGTGGCAGGCCGTGCAAGCCGCGCGTGGCGCCGAGGGACGCGACGCTGTCTGGGCCCATCCCGATCTCATTCCCACTGCTGCCGATCTCGATGATCCCATCGGTTTCAGCACCGGCGAGCAGCATGATGACCAGACCCGGAACTGGGACGCCGATTTGGCGAAGCTCCTCGAGGAGGATGAGGACGGTGGCGACACCGATCAAGGCCCTGCCGGAGATGACTCACCCAAGCCTGACGCCTGACGCCGGACACCCCGGGACGAATAGTCCTCAGGTTTTCGGGGAGAACGCCCCGCACCAAGTTCATCGAGGGCCCTGGGACTGATTCTTCGAGGGCCCAGACTGATCAGATCTCGTGTTCGGGCTCGAGATCGTGGTCACCGCCCTGTGCGTGCGCGGCCGTCCATCCGTCAAGAAAGCCCTGGGCCCGCTCAGCCTTCTCATAGCGGGCCAGTTCGGCGTGGAACTGCGGCGAGTGATCGGGATGGATGAGATGGATCAGCTCATGCAACAGCACATAGTCGATCACCCACGAGGGCATGGGTCTCATGCGATCTGAGAGTCGGATCGTGCCCTGGGCGGGGGTGCACGAGCCCCAGCGACCCGTCTGATTGCTCACCCAGCGCACCGAGCGCGGCCTTGCCCGACCATCCAGATAGTGCTCTGAGAGCTGGATGGCCCGATGCTCGAGCTCATCGTCCCCCACTGGATTGCGGGTCTTTGATTCACGCGAGGTGATCTTCGTGACCATCTTCGCGATCCACCGATCTTCCTCGGCAGGCCTCATCCTCGCCGGGAGCAGCACCACGATGCGTTCCCCTTCGCGGCGGGCCGCCACCGTGCGATGACGTCGCTCACTGCGACGCACCACGATGCGTGTCACCCCCGCGGGGAGACTAACCCCCGCCGGGGTCGCCACCACGGCTTCAGTGGTGAGCTGGCGACGGGCGGCAGGAGCCGATGAGTTGCGTGCCACCGGACAAGATTATCCACTGTGCATCGCGCATCACTGTTTGTTGTGCGTCGGGTGTCCCTCGCCCAACGATGACGGTGCCCAAGGCTGTTGTGGCAAGGGCTCTCATCGATGATGATTCGGGTTGACCAATGTCGGGCGTGCCGGTTACATTGATGGAGAAGCCCTCGGTTTCAGCCACATGCAGGGGAAGGCATTTGGCGGACTCCGAGGGTTTCTCATGTCTGGGGGTCATCACGTTGGGGGTTCTTTCCACTCTGGCGGTGTTTCCTGTTGGGATGTCTTTCATGCCGACTCCCCCGCGGCCGCGCCCGCCGTCAGGAGTCCCCCTGGTCGCCCTGGTCACTCTGGCCGACTCCCCGCGGCCGCGCCCGCCGATGATGTGGATACCCCGCTGTCCGTCTGCCAACGGATTTCCCCGGGAAATCGGTCTGGGGCGTCATCGGTCTCGAAAGGCCCCCGAACGCCTGAATCAGCCCTGACGAACCGCCCGAGCGGCGTCGCTGCGCGTGGAGCGCTTCGGTGTTATGGCTACAGTTGTCCTGAACGCCGGCCTCAATGTTCCTCGGAGCATGATGGCCCCAGTCGATTTTTTTGGGAGGAACAACTGTGGCAGAAGAGACTTATGAAGGTGAGTTCTACTGTGTGAAGTGCAAGGCCAAGCGTGAGGCCAAGGGCAATGTGGTGGTGAACGCAAAGGGCACTCGCATGGCCAAGGCCAAGTGCCCCGTCTGCGGCACCAACCTCAACCGGATCCTCGGCAAGGCCTGATTCACACTTCCCTACTAGTCAATGGGCCGCTCACCACAGTGTGGTGAGCGGCCCATTGCTCATGTCAGGGCTCTCCCGGAAGGATCGCCGCCGGCGATTGACCGACAGGTGTTGTCCGAATCACAGATGGTGTCGTCCGGACCTCCCAATGTCTGAAACGCCTGCCCATCCCTTGTCATACTCGCGCCATGGCCCCCATCACTGACGCACACCCGCCTCCCGATCGCGGTGCAGACAGCCCGCACCCAGGCTTTGGCGCGACACCAGAGCGACTCCACGCTGGGAGCGGCCCACCATGGCCGCGGCTCACCGCCGAAATCGTCATCCTGAGCGCCGGTCACTATCTCCTCGCTGGCGCTCGCGAAGGCACCGTCGAGCTGCAGGGTCCTGGTTCCCGAGCCTTGATCGGCGCCCTGAAGATGCTCGACGGCAGCCGACCACTTGGTGCTGTCCTTGCCCTGCTTCCCCCGGGTGATCGACAGGCCTTCACATCCTTGGCCGACCGCTTGGTTGAGCTCGAGATGATCCGCCATGGTCCACCGCCCGTCGAGGCGCCGAAGACGCTGGGCGTGGTCGGGGAAGGCCGCCTTGCCGAGTCACTCACGCAGGTGCTCAGCGGCCGCCTGCCGGTCCTGCGCTTCACCGAATGTCTGCCCGCTGTCGCCCTTCGCAAGGCTGTGTCCACGCGCAGGCGTCGGCGTCAGGAGGGATCCATCGCTCACTGGACGGGGTTGAGGGACTCTGCAGCGGATCTGCTGGTGATCGCCACCACCCGTCGAGCCGCTGATCCTGCCCTGGCGTGGCTGGCGACGCGAGCTCGCATCAACCATCTGGTCGTGTCCGCACATGCCGACGATGCGATGGTCGGGCATGTCGTGGCTCCGGGACGAACCGCATGTTTGTTCTGCCGTAGCCCCGGCAGCGGACCCGTTGCCGTCCACCGGTGGCGAGCTGGCGCACCGGCCACGCCGATCGACCCACTTGTCAGTTGGACGATCTCGCAGGCCCACCGCACCGTGACCGCCTTCCTCGCCGATGGCACGGTCTGGCCCGGTCTTCATGCCTCTGGCGGTGTGACAGCACCCTCGCCACCTGATCCGGACTGCCCCGCCTGCTCCGGCAGACGTCCAGAAAGGGGTTGGGCCAGCGCGGCTGCCCGGGAATGGCAGCGCACACCCGAAGCCGGATCGGCGCGCACAGGCTGAGGCGATCGCTGACCGGGGAGATGCTCTTGGGCGCAAGGATGTCTGCACCCCGGTGACCGATGATGCCGACAGCACACCGCGTTGCCTGGCGAGAGGTGATCAGAGCGACGAGAGATGATCAGGACCGACGGTGGCACCCAGCTTGGGACGGTAGCGCATGGTCCGTGAGTTCAGTTCACGCTTCGGATTGCTGCTCACCCGCCGCGTCGATGGACAGACTTTCCACCGGCTCCCCAGCGATGATCGCCAACAGCTGGGAACCATAGCGATGCATCTTCGCCGGCCCCAGACCCCGGATCTTTGCCAGCGATTCCTCGTCTTGCGGCTCATACTGCGCGATTGCCAACAGTGTCGTGTCGGTGAACACGACATAGGCCGGCACTGAGTGGGCCCTTGACTCCGTCAGGCGCCATGCCTTGAGCCGGGCCAACAACTGCTCGTCGTAGTCCACCTGGCAGTCCTCGTGATGGCCGAGTTTCACCTCGACGGCAGTGGTGAGGGGCTTGCGACAGACGATGCACCGTGCAACGCGCTTTGCCCGCCGTTGCTTCGGAATCCCGATGCCGGTCGTCGAGGCCTCCGAGGGCAGACCCAGGAGACCCCCGAGGAAGCGTGAGGGCTTGCGCCGGCCGCGCCCTTGCGGGCCCGTCGTCGACCAGCTGATTCTCAAGGCCTGCTGAGCCCGCGTGATGCCGACATAGAAAAGACGCCGTTCCTCAGCAACCTGGGCACTGGTCTTGGCCAGTGAGAAGGGAAGGAGCCCCTCCTGAACCCCTGCCAGGGCCACCGCCGACCACTCCAGGCCCTTGGCCGAGTGCAGCGTCGACAAGGTCACCCCCTCAGCCACCGGAGCATGCTGCATCGCGGCCCTCTCATCAATGCTTGAGACGAGGGCTTCCACGCTGCTGGCACCGTCATCAACCAGCTGACGTCCCAGATCGTAGAGGGCCTGCCACGACTCCCAGCGCTCCCGCACCCGGCCCTGCCCCTCTGGAGGTTCCGGCGTCCATCCGAGCATTGTCAAGACCGTCTCCAGGGTCTCCGCCGGGTCGGCCTCCGGTTGCGTCTGCAGGGCATCGTGCAGGCTCTTCAAGGCGCTGCGTACCTCCCCGCGCTCGAAGAATCGTTCCGATCCTCGCACGTGATAGGGCACATGGGCTCGGTCCAGTGCCGCCTCAATGACCGGCGACTGGGATGAGACCCTGAACAACACCGCCATCGCCGACCAGTCGACGCCGCCCCGGTGCTGGGAGACGAGCCACTCAGCGATGCGACAGGCCTCGATATCCGCGTCCTCAGCGGCCTCAAGGCTCACAGAGTCCCCCCCTGGGCGCATCGGGTGCAGGACGACGCCCTGCCCCACGGCCGGACGTCCCGGCGGATGCAAGAGCTCGTTGGCGGCTTTGAGGATCTGCGGGGTGGAGCGATAGTTCGCGTTCAGATGCAGCACATGGGCATCGGGAAACTCCTGAGCGAAATGGGTCAAAAACCGCGCATCGGCCCCTGCGAAGGAGTGAATCGACTGGTCCGGATCGCCCACGACGCACAGATCGTCACGATCTCCCAGCCATTGCAGCAACAGGCTGTGCTGCAAGGGGCTGACATCCTGGTATTCGTCGACCACGAAATGGCTGTAGACCGAGCGGAACTCCTGGGCCACATCAGGATGCTCGTGCATCAACGCCACGGCACACAACAGGATGTCATCGAAGTCCATCACCTGCCGTTCGGCCTTCACTCGTTCATATTCGGCGGCGATCTTTCCGACGACCGCGGAAGTCACCCCGGAAACCTGATGCCCCGCACGGTCGGCCATGACTTCATATTCCTCGGGGAGGACGTTGGTGGATTTCGACCAGGAGATCTCACTGCTCAGGTCACGCACCACAGCGGTATCGGTTCGGACCCTGAGCCGTCTGGCGGCCTCTGCGACGAGCCCGAAGGTCGATCCAGCGATCTGTGGCAGTTCACGCCCGGTGGCTCTGGGCCAGAAATACCGGATCTGTCGCAGCGCGGCCGAATGAAAGGTGCGTGCCTGGACCCGAGGAGTGCCCAGGGCGCGCAACCGCGCCCGCATCTCCCCCGCGGCTCTGGTGGTGAAGGTCACGGCCATGATCGACTCCGCCGCCTGCTCACCGCTGAGCACGGCATGGGCGATTCGATGAGTGATCGCGCGGGTCTTGCCGGTGCCGGCCCCGGCGATCACCGCAAGCGGCCCCGACACGTCCAGCGCCACAGCACGCTGGTTGGGGTCGAGTCCGGCCAGCACTGTCTCATCGGCCGCGGTGCCCGACGAAGGACTCACAGGATCGCTCATCACGTCTGCCACCATATGCGGGGCCAGTGACAGTAACCGGGGGTGAGCGAGCGGCGTCCAGAAGCACCAGGACACCCACTGACATCAGACATGTCATAGGCAGGCCCTACAGTGTGCTCTATGTCATCGACCGATTTGCCAGGAGCCGGCCTCACCGTGGCTGCCTGCGTGGACTGGGCAGCGGTGTGCGCCCGGGTTGATGACTATCTTGAGGGGCAACCATCCGATCCCTTCCAGATTTCCACGGTGGTCGTGCCGGGAGCCGCCCACCGGCGCGCTCTCTCACAGCACCTGGCCACCCGCAGCGCGCGCACTGATCGACAGATCTGCGCCGGTATTGAGATGCCCGAGTTCTCCGGGCTCCGACGCCGTATCGAGAGTCAAGTTCTCGGGTTCAACTCCGATGATGATCCCTGGCGGCCCCCCACCCTCACCATGCATATCGCCCAGCTCGTGCGTTCCCATGCTGACCGGATTGACCACGGGACCACGGATGACTGGTTCGCCCCCATCGCCCACTATCTGCGCCCGATCGGCAGTGACCTCGGGCAGCGCCCCGGACGACTGCTCGGCTTCGCCGATGATTTCGCACAGCTGATCCTGGGCTACGAAGCGCACCGTCCCGAGCTTCTCCTCAGCTGGGACAGGGGAGGCGATGTCGACGCCCTGGGTTCCCCGCTCTCCGCGGACGACCAGTGGCAACCGTTCCTGTGGCGAGAGCTCACCGCGCGGCTTCCTCTGCCGCATTCTGCCGCCAGGCTCGAGGCCCTGGAGCGTGCTCTGGCCAACGACAAGGAGACGTTCGGGGCAGCGCTGCCACGGAACATCGCGGTTATCACCCTCGAGGGTTTCAACGCCCGCGACACCGCCTTCATCCGTGTGCTCGCCGAACACATCCCCGTCGCGATCTGGCAGCTCGGCGCTCCCCCAAGCGACCAGGACGGATCTGCGCTGCGCAAACGCTATGGCAGGGCACGTGACAAGGCGTGGCGTCGGTTGACAGCCCTCGGGCCGGTGACAACGCAGATCGCCGACGAGACCTGCGCACGTCCGCGCACATCGGCCCTGACACGCCTGCAGGATGAGCTCAGGTCAGCCGCGGCGCCCGGTTCCGCAATCCGTGACCACATCTCCTCGGGCAATGACGGTCCTGAGGCCGTCACCACGAAACAGGTCGATGCCGACATCGATCCCCACGAGGTGCCGCCGGGCTCGGGCTCGGATCAGCGCGAGCTCGACAAATCCGTGCAGATTCACCTGTCTCACGGCCCGGACCGTCAGGTCGAGGTCTTGCGTGAGCTCCTCTGCGGACTCTTTGACGAAGACCCCACACTGCAACCGCGCGATGTGGTGGTGATGTGCACCGACGTCCCGCAGTTCGCCCCGCTTCTCCAGGCAGACTTCCAGGCCACCGCAGCGACCGGACTGCACCCGGGCCACAGTCTGCGGGCGAAAGTCGCCGGACCGGCGCTTGAGCGTCCCAACCAAGTGCTGGCATTGGTTGTCGCGCTCTTCGGACTGCCGGAGTCCCGGGCCACCAGCCAGGATCTTGTGGATATCTGCTCGCTCGGGCCGGTCGCGGCACGCTTCGGCTTCGATGACGACGCGTTGGCCACATTGCCGCAGCTGCTGAGCTCCGCAGAAGTGCGATGGGGGATCGACAGCAACCACCGCCGCGCCCACGGCCTGGCAGGAATACGACAGAGCACCTGGGTCAGCGGGATTGATCGGATGCTCGCAGGCCTGGTGATGTCTGACAACCCTTCTTCGCGTCTCGACACAGTGGTGCCCATCGCCCACCTCGAGAGCACTGACGCGTCGCTCATCGGCGGACTCGCCGAGTTCGTCTCCCGGGTGCGCATGCACCTGGGGATCTTCGCCACTCCCGCAACCATGCCGCAGTGGCGTGATCGCATACTTGCCGTGATCAGCGACCTCACCGAGGTCGGCATCGACGAGCAGTGGCAGGTCAACAACATCGCTCAGGAGCTCGACCGGCTCGACGCGCACAGCTGGCGCGGCACCGAAGCGGCCGCGACATCCCGTGAGGATCAGCTCGGCGCATCCAATGAGGATGAGGGAGCCGGGATGGAAATTCCGGGAAGCCCCGCGCAAAACGAGTCAGTCCTGCTCAACGCCAGCGATGTCTCCGCGATGGTGCGTCGGCTTCTCCGCCGGGGGCGAGGCCGCGCGGACTTCGGCACGGGATCACTGGTCATATGCGGACTCGGCGATATGCAAGCGCTTCCCCACCGCGTGGTGGTGTTGCTCGGCGTTGACGATGCTCACTTCCCCCCACGCGTCGCACACAACCACGACGATCTCCTGTCACGGCGCACCGTCGTCTCCACAAGAATCGATACCGATGCCCGCGCCCGACAGCAATTCCTTGACGCTATTCTGTGCGCCCAGGACAAGCTGCTGGTGATCGGGCGTGGCATTGACGAGCTCACTGGTGAGCGCCTACCCACTCCGGTGGTGATTTCAGATCTGATAGCCGCCACGAGCCCGACCACTGACTCAACCGCCCTCCCGACGCCGGCGGTCCCCGGCGCGCTGGTGAGCGCGCACACCCTGCAGCCCTACGACGCCGAGAATTTCCGGTTCGCAGGACAACCCCCGGTCAGCTTCGACCACCAGGCGCTGAAGGGTGCCCGTGCGCTCGCCGCGCCATCGTCGGGAGCTCTGCCACGCTGGTGGCAGACTCACCGGAAAGCCGATGATGAGCAGCCCGCTCAGACCCGCCTTGACGTGGATCAGCTCATCGAGTTCTACCGCGATCCCGCCGCCGCCTGGTTCACCGCGACCTTTGGCTTCAGGCCTCGCGACCAGGATTCTCCGATGGAGACCGAGCTGCCTCTGGCGTCATCGCCGCTCGTGGCCTATACGACAGGCACTCAGATGCTGAATGCTTTGCTGGCGGGCGAGTCAAGCCAGTCGATTGAGGCCAACCAGCTGCTGTCCGGGAGTCTGCCTCCAGACCGTCTGGGGCGCGAGGAGCTCATGGAGCTGTGGCCCCAGGTCCAGGCGATCGCCGATCAAGTCAGTCTCGTTCGGGAACAGGGCGGAACTTCCGTGAGCCAGCCGATCGAGGTCCGGCTCCTGGGATCCGGCGCGTCGCTGAGTGGTCAGGCCCAGCTCTTCGGCGATCGTCTCCTCGTCTACCGCTTCGCACGGCTGAAGGCCAAAGACCTTCTTGGTGCCTGGATCCAGCTGCTCGCCTCGGTGGCGAGTGGTCTGCCGGTGCGCAGCTGTGAGTTGTTGATGCGCGGTAACCAGACCTCTCTGGCCGCTCCTTCGCGCGATGAGGCAATGCGTCTCCTCACCGAGCTCGTTGCCGTCCGTCACAGGGGCCTGCGCGATTTCCTGCCGCTTCCGTTGGAGGCCGCCCTACGCTTCGTGCAGGCGCAGCGCCGCGGGGGCGCCGGCAGTGACCGCGCGGCCAGCTTCGCCTTCAATCGCGATGTCGCCTACTCCGCCTTATGGAAAGACCACCTGATGATCGACTGGCCGACGCTGTTGGCCATCCCGGCCGAGTCCGAGGACCCACTCAACACATCACACTCGCGATTCAAGAATCTGGCGAAGTGGCTCTTCGATCCCATCGAAGCGGCCCGCGACAACTCGGGGATGCGCCCCGCTGCCGATGCGTGGGGAAGCTCCACGACTCAATACGGCCCTGGATCACCCGCCGGCTCAAGCACAGGCAGACGGCCATGACTCACCGTGCCGAAGCCACGCCCTTCAATCCCCTGGCCCCACTGCCCCGTCATACAACCGTGCTTGAAGCGGGTGCAGGCACCGGCAAGACCTATACGATCGCGGCACAGGCCACGGCGCTGTTGGCCCGGGGTGAGGTCTCGATCGGTCGCATCATGGTGGTCACCTTCGCCCGATCGGCGAGCTACGAGTTGCGGTCACGACTGCATGAGCGAGTGCGCGACACCGCCGAGATCCTGCGTGACGCGGCCCGCGGCCATCTGCGCACCGCCATTGACCCAGTCGACATGGCGCTGTGCCAGGGCACCCCGGATCAGTTATCGCAGCGGGCCAGGCGGCTGGACGATGCACTGGCTGATTTTGATCGGGCGACCATCGCCACCGAGCACGAATTCTGTGCCCGCCTGCTTGATCAGCTGGGCATTCTGGTGGATCACGATCGCTTGGCCGTCTTCATGGATGACCCGGATCTGCTTCGTCGGCAGGTACTTGACGACTGCTATCTGAGCTGGCTCACGACGGATCATGCGATGCCTCCGCTTGAGGGAGCTCGTCAGATCTCACGGCTCGCCCTGGCCCACCCGGACCTGCCACTGCTCCCCGTCCCTGCGCAGGCTGACCCCGCGGAGCAACTGAGAATCGACTTCGCCGAGCAGCTGCGTCGCACCTTCGAAGAACGCAAGCGCCATGGTGATCTTTATGACTACGACGACATGGTCCAGCGCGTGGTGCGCGCGCTGAGCGATCCACTGACCGGCGACCAGGCGGCGAGGGTGCTCGCGCAACGTTATGACCTGGTGATGGTCGACGAATTCCAGGACACCAGCCCCTTCCAATGGCAGATCCTCGAGCGAGCCTTCCATGGCCGGACGCGACTCGTGGTGATCGGCGATCCACGCCAATCCATCTACGCCTTCCGGGGAGCAGATCTGCAGGCCTATCTGAACGCCACCCAGCGTGCAGACGCCTATTTCACCCTGACCCAGAATTATCGGTCCGACGCCGCCGTGGTTGACGGCCTGTCGGCGCTCTTCGGCAAGTGCAGTCTGGGCACCGAGGAATCCCCCATCGTGCTCGGCGAGGTGCATGCTGCGCATACTCAGCCGCGCATCGACTATCCGATCAAACGTGATGCCGCCGTCCAGCTGCGAGCCGTGGAACCACAATCACAGCTGTCCGCCGGAGCCGCACGCGCTGCGATCATCGCTGATCTCGTGGGGGAATTTGGTCGACTGCTGGCCAACGCCGATGTGCTGCGGTCAAAGACAGATGAGCCCCATCGCGACCATCTTCAACCCAGTGACATGGCAGTACTTGTTCGTCGACGGGCCATGGGAGAGCAGGTACAGCGGGCTCTCATCCGAGCAGGCATTCCCGCGGTGTTCACCGGCGCGCAGGGCGTCTTCGAGTCAATTGCCGCTCGCGACTGGCTCACCCTGCTCCAGACCCTGGCCGACCCGCGTCCCGGCGAGTTACTCCGATTGGCAAGCAGCCGTCTTATCGGTTGGTCGCCAAGTCAGCTCGCTGACAGCGATGAAGACCAGCGCGCCGAGTTGGCGGTGAGCGTGAAGTCCTTGCAGATCACGATGCGCGAGCATGGAGTGGCAGCTGTCTTCGAGGAGCTCTCGGCGCGATACGAGTTGACGCCGCGGCTGCTCACCGAGCCCGACGGCGAGCGTGTGCTCACCGATCTTCGCCATCTGTGCGAGCGTCTCAATGCGGCTGAGCGGCGCCACCGCTATGACCTCGCCGCCCTGACCGCCTGGCTCGCACAAAAGATCGAGCAGGCTCGGGAGAGCTCTGACGACGACGCCGTGCGTCGGCTGGAGACCGATCGCCGGGCGGTGTCCATCATGACCATCCACAAGGCCAAGGGTCTGCAATTCCCCGTCGTGGCGCTCCCCGACCTCGCCGACCGATATTCCCGCGATCGCAATGACAATCCATGGGAGGGATCTCTGCTTCATGTCGACGGGCGCCTCTGTGTTGATCTGTTCACCGCGATGTCGGCTGAACGGCGGGATATCGCCCGTGCGGAAGGCCAGGCGGAGGATCTGCGATTGCTCTACGTGGCCGCAACCAGAGCACAGAGCCGGCTTATCGCGTGGTGGGCCAACACGAGGATGAACACATCGACCTCGCCCCTTCACCGAATCATCAACGCCGATAAGGCGGTGGCCCAGCCGCCTGCCCTCAACTATCCCGGTGGACGAGATCCCGAGCGATGGCCGGTGGATCGACGCCTGATCGATGTGGTGACCGTGCCCAAGCCATCCGGCTCGGCCGCCCCCGCACCCGCCACCAGAGACCCCGGGCCGCTGTCCGCGCGAGATTTTCATGACCACATCGATCGTGAGTGGACGCGGACCTCCTACAGCGGGCTCACCGCCGGGCTGCACGATTCCTCGGGACTGGGCAGCGCCTTCGATCCACGCGATGATGAACCCGAGCTGACATTGGACCCGGACCGATCGACTCCCGAGTGCGCCGTCCCGGCCCTTGAGCTGTCCAATCCTCTGTCCGAGCTGCCGGGCGGCACCCAATTCGGCTCGCTGGTCCATTCTGTCCTCGAGATCATCGATCCAGCCTCTGCCCGGCTGGACACTGAGCTCTTGGAGGCGAGCTCACGCATGCTTCGCCGCTGGCCGGTCGCCGAGGTTCCCGCCACCGCCGTGGCAGCAGGGCTCAGCACGGTCGTACGCGCCTCGCTGGGTTCCTTGACCGATGGTCGCAGCTTGGCCCAACTCGGGGCCGTCAATCGCCTGGCAGAACTCGAGTTTGAGATGCCATTGGGTCAGGGCTCTGCTCGACGAACCGTGGCAGACCTCGCTGCGCTGTGGAAAGATCCTGGCCTCATGCCGTCAGAGGACCCCCTGTCCGCCTACGGCCCTGTCCTGGCCGAGTCCGCTGCGGCCCCCCGCGTCCTGGCTGGCTTCCTCACCGGATCAATTGACGCCGTGCTCCGTCTGGGCCGGGCCGACCACATCATCGGGCAGAACTCTCCCGGCTCGCAGAATCAGGCTCGGACGGCGGATTCCGGCCAGTCACGCTTCTGCCTCATCGACTACAAGACCAACCGCATCCCGACCCGACCGGGTGAACGGCTAGGGCCTCACAGCTACACGCGTCAGGCGATGACCCGTGCCATGATCGAGGCCCACTATCCACTGCAGGCCCTTATCTACAGCGTCGCCCTGCACCGTTATCTCGATGCGAGCCTGCCCGGCTATGATCCCGAGCATCATCTGGCCGGCGTGGGATATCTCTTCGTGCGTGGCATGACCGATCAGCCGGTGAGCGACAATCCCCCACCAGGCGTCTTCATCTGGCATCCGACGACGGCTCTGGTCCTGGCGGCATCCGCCGTGATGGCAGGAAAGAGATGCCCATGATTCCCACCGACGGGCGGGTCGTCTCCGCACGCGGTCCCCTGGCGGACTTCACCGCCGCGGGGATCCTCGGGGCCGCCGACGTCCACACCGCAAGAATGCTCATGCGCACCGGTGGGGAAACCGATCAGTCCGTGGGTCTCGCGGTGGCGCTGACCGTCCGGGCACTGCGTGCGGGGTCGGTCTGTCTTCCGATCGACCAGGCACGCGAGATGAGCCATTTCTTCGTGCACGATGAGGCCGATGCGTCCATCACGAATGTGGATGATCTCAACTGGCCTGATCCTCTGGACTGGCTGGCCACGATTCAGGAATCACGGCTCGTCGCGGGCGAAGAGGGCCGGGCCAATGAGCGGCCTCTGCGGTGCGTCGACTCGGCGCTCTACCTGGAGCGTTATTGGTGCGACCAGGAGTCCATCCGACGGATCCTCGTGGACCGTTGTGCCAGCCCCATCGCGGTGGATGAGGCGATGCTCGCCACCAGTCTGTCGAGGCTCTTCCACGGTGACCCCCGAGAGGCCGATCAGCGCCGCGCGGTGGCTGCGGCCGTACGCGGCGCCACCACGGTCATCGCGGGCGGCCCTGGCACCGGCAAGACTCACACGATCTCCCGGGTGCTCGAGGCCATGCGCGACCAATGGGCCGCCAGCCCTGACAAAGGAAGGATCGCCCTGGCCGCACCCACCGGGAAGGCCGCCGCCAGGCTCACCGAGTCACTCCAGCACAGCGACACCGAGCTGCATGGGGGCGAGTCCCCGTCGATACCGTCCACGCCAACGAGTGCTGCCGCACCAGCCGAGGGTCTCCATGCGGTGACCCTGCACCGGCTGTTGGGCGCCCGACCGGGTCGTGGCGTCGATTTCGGGGTGGATAGACGCCTTCCCTATGACCTGATCGTGGTCGATGAGATGTCGATGGTCTCCCTGAGCCTGATGGCTCGTCTCTTGGAGGCGCTGGCACCTCATACACGGCTGGTGATGGTAGGCGACCCCGATCAGCTCACACCGGTGGATGCAGGAGCGGTATTGGCCGATATCACCGCCGCCGGACTGCCGGGTCCTGATCCCGAGGGAGGTGCCATCGTCGAGCTGCGTCACGGTTTCCGCTTTGACACGGCCATTGCGAACCTGGCCGATGCCGTGCGCCGCGGCGACGCCGCACGCGTCCTCGATCTGCTTGATCACGCCGACGCTGGGATCGAATTCGAGGAGCGTGATCCGGCTGGGGCCCAGATCACGGATTTCGCGACGTTGCGAGCCGAGTTGATCGATCAGGCCCGCGCGATGGGCGATGCCGCCGGTCGGGGCGATGGTCCCGCCGCGGTGGCCGCCCTGGAACGTCACCGTCTGCTCTGTGCCCACCGCACAGGTCCCTATGGAGTCGCCCACTGGTCCGATCTGGTGCACCAGGTGCAGCGGCCCCTCCTCGGGACCCAGCCCAGCGCCGACGCTGACTGGTATCCCGGGAAACCCCTGCTCGCCACCCAAAACCTACGCTCGCTGGGCATCAGCAACGGCGATACGGGAGTGGTCGTGTCCACCGGGCGGGGTGTGCGAGCGGCGATGAGCAGTGGCCGCAGTTATGAGCCCTTCGCCCTCCAGGGGGTGGAGACCATGTTCGCGATGACGGTGCACAAATCCCAGGGCAGCCAATTTGATTGGCTCACCCTTGTGCTGCCGAGCCCCGACTCTCCCCTGCTCACCCGCGAGCTGCTCTATACCGCGCTCACGCGAGCACGCCATGGGGTGCGGATCATTGGTGAGCGGGCCGCTGTCGAACAGGCGGTACGCACCCCGGCACGTCGAGCCTCGGGATTGACCCAGCGGCTGCATGCCACGCTCACTAAGGCTGTTTGAGAGCATCGTCCTCGGGTCACAGACCGGACCGCCCGATATTGACCAGCGAACGCGTCCGCGTCGGCGTCGTCCCGGGGGCCGGGGCCTGGCCGCCGCAGGCCGAGGCCACCGTCACAGATCCCGGATGGAGGGATAGTGCCACCGTCCGCCCACAGCTGGGCACCACTCGGCTGGCCGGAGTATCCTCCCCGACCGTTTCCGGGTCAGAGCCAGCGGCGGAGCACCGCTTCGGCTCAGCCCTCGGGTGCCGGCAGGACGCCCTCCAGCCAGGAATTGATCAGCCGCCGCCCCACAGACTCACCCGGAGGCAGGCTCAGCTCGTTGAGCCTCACTGCCTTGAGCAGCTGATCGCGGCTGTACCAGCCACCCCATGCCAACTCTTCGCCGTCCACCTGACCGGGCCCGTCGCTGCGGGCCACGAAGCTCAGCATCAGCGACCTCGGCAGGGGCCATGGTTGGCTGCCCAGATAGCGCAATGCGCTCAGCGGAAGATCCGCTTCCTCACCGATCTCCCGCGAGACCGCCTGTTCCACGCTTTCCCCGGCCTCGATGAATCCCGCGAGGACTGAGACCCGTTCATCGCGCCAGCTGGACTGATGCGCCAGATATATGCGGTCGTCCGAGTCAAGCACGGCACAAATGATGGCAGGATCGGTGCGCGGGAAGGTCTCGGTGCCACAGCTGGTGCACACAGCCGCAAACCCTCCGAGGGTCCTTCTCAGGATGCCACCACAGACCACGCAGTGCCGACTGCGCCGGTACCAGTTGAGCGAGGCCAGGGCGGCCGAGGCAAGCTCTCGGTGCCCCTCATCAAGGTGGGCCTGACGCAGTGTCGTTGTGCGCGGATCAGCAACATTGCGGGCGAACCACGCATGTCCGTTGAGCAGCCCCAGGAAGATGGTCGACTCGGTGAGATCAGCTCCATCAGAGGCAGTCACCGGACGCCCGAAGGGTTCCGGGTCGAAGCGACCGGCAGTGTCGACCTCCAGGAGGCGCGTGTCCGGGCTGCGCCACAGGTGGGTGAGACGCTCGGGGAAATGCCTCAGCTCCGAGGCGTGGTCCAGCAGCGCCGGCGCGTCCCACCCGCTCAGCGACCAATCGAAGGACTTGTTGATGACTGACACAGCACACAGGCTAGCCGCCGGGCGAACGCCTTCGGATCGACCTCGCCCCGTCTCAGCCTGCCAGCCCAGGCCCTCGGGTGGTGGTCTGCGTGGGGTCACGCCCACTGATCCGGTGACGCAGACACGGCCCAAGCCAGCCCAGGGCCCTCGGATGGTGGTCTGCCCAGGGTCAGCGCCGACGGCGCGGTGCATCCAGTTCCGTCAGCGTCCAAGCATCGATATATCGCTGGGAAGATCATCAGCCATGGCGATCAGGGCCCGTCGGTCGGCAAGCCCATCAGGGCGCTCGACCTTCTTGCTCATCACGTGATAGAAGACGGCATCGACCTGGGAGAGGTCCACCCCGGTCACCTCCGCCCAGGCAAGCCGGTAGAGCGCCAGCTGCAACGGATCCGCGGGACCGTCGAAAGTCTTCCAGTCGACGACCTGATATCGGTGCGCCGATCCCTCGGGCAACTCATAGACGGCGTCGATCCGGCCCCGGACATGACGTCGTCCGAGCACCAGAACGAACGGGGCCTCCACCCGGGCCGGTGTGCGATCTGCGTATTCCCCGCGTTCGAACTGACGCTGAAGCCGTTCCAGGCGACGCTGGCTCACGGCATCCATCCGTCCAGGCAGGACGTCTGCGTCGGGATCTTGGATAGCCAGCTCGTCGTCATCGACCAGCAGGCCTGAGTTCGCACGAAATCGTGCCTCCAGCCACTCATGGAAGCGTGTCCCGACCCCGGCTCCTCCGCTTGCCTTACGAGGCATCGGACGCAGCTGGCTCTCCAGGAACTCGCGAGGGTTCTTGCCGGCCTGCACCAGCGCGCTGGCCGACAACGAGTCGACAGGCATGATGCGGCGGGCGTCCTCCTCCTGCTGCACGGCCAGGCCAATGAGCATCCTGCTCTCGCTGATCCAATCGCGTCTGACTTGTTGCTCGTCCCAAGACAGCTGTAGGTCAAGGGCATCCGATGAGCGGGTCGCTGATTCGTCGTCAAGGAAATCTCTGGCGTCAAGTGGACCTGCGCGGCGCATGCGGCGCAGGGCAATCGATGCCGCCGTGCCCAGGAGCTCGGCTCGCTCGGGGTCGACCGGCTGGGGCCAAGTCACGCTGGTGGGGGGCGCCGCCAGGGGATTCTCCGTGTTCTGATCGGGCTCATCCGGCATTCGGCCTCCGCTGACCTGCACCAGAGTCGAGAAATAGTCCGATGGTTGTTTCGGACGTTTGAGCCCGGCCTGCCAGGTATGGGTGGTGGCGATCAGTGTGTGGCGGGCGCGGGTGAAGGCGACATAGGCAAGTCGGTCCTCAGCGAAGCGTCCGGCCGCCTTGAGGTTCTTGGCGAAGGTCTTGAGTCCCTTGTCGCTCACCTCACGCAGTTGCGGGATCGCCGAGGCGTCGCCTCTCAGCGGCGCGGGCAGGCGTCCGGCGACCGTCACCCAGTTCTCAGTGCCCACCGAGGAGGGAAAGGTCCCCTGCACCAGCGACGGCAGGTAGACGGTGTCCCACTCCAGGCCCTTCGCCCGGTGGATCGAGAGCAGGGAGACGGCGTCGCCGGGGACCGGCAGATCCTGTTCCAGCCCATCCTCCTCATCGATGACCGACTGCGCATAGGACAGGAAGCCGCTCAGCTCGGCACCACCGTCGAGATCGGTGAAATCCGCAACCACCTGCTGGAAGCGTGCCAGCTGTGCACCCATATTTTGGGCGCGGAAATCAGGGTCGGCCGCCAGCTCGGTCTCAAGGTCCATCGCGGTCACGATGCGACGGACCAGCGCCGTCAGTGGCTCGCTGAGATGACGACGCAGCGCTGACAGCTCCGTGACGAATCGTCCGATCCGCTCGCGGGCCTGTGCTGAGAATCCCGGAACCTCAGGGTCCAGGACATCCATGAGATAGGTGACCGGCCTGCGGGCCTGCTCGTGTAGCGCGGCGATGCCCTCCTCGAGCTCACCGCTGGCAGGATCTGTGGCCGGAGGAGCTCCAGAATCGTCCAGGCCATCGGACGTCGAGGCGCTGAGCCCCACCGTGGAGTCCTTCTCTGCGCTCGACGCCGGGTCCTGCGGGGGTCTGCGGTTCCAGACTCCAGCCGCAGTTCCGAGCGCGGCGAGATCGCCCAGCCCGATCTGCCAGCGCCGGGAGGTGAGCAGCTGGACCAATGCCGGGTTGTCCGTGTCGTCGTCAAGCAGGCGCAGCGTGGCGATGATCTCGCTGATCGGCGTAAGGGTGAACAGGCCTGAGAGACCGACGATCTCCACAGGAACATCGCGGGCCGCGAGCTTGGCATACAGAGGCTCGATCACCGCATTGCGACGCACGAGCACGGCGATCCCCTGATATCCCTCAACCGAGCCGCGCGCGGCGATGTCGTCTGCCACCCAATCCAGCTCGGCCTCATCGGAGATGAAATCCGCAGTGTGGACGTGGGCCCGCGGAGCATTCGGAGCAGCGCTCAGGGTCAGGTCGATGCCGGGCAGTTTCGGCATGGCGACATCGTCAACGAGATTCGCCGCGACCAGATTCGCCGCCTCCAGTATCTCGGGTCCGCTACGCCGGTTCACCAGCAGGGTGAAGGCCTTGGCGGGCGTCCCGTCCTTGCGTGGGAAGTTGCGGGAGAACTCAGCGATATTGCTCGCGGCGGCACCGCGCCATCCGTAGATGCCCTGGTAAGGGTCACCCACCGCGGTCACCGGGTGACCGCGACCATGCGCCGGGTCCTCGCCGCTGAACAACGCCATCAGAAGCCTCGCCTGGGCGCTGGAGGTGTCCTGGTATTCGTCAAGAAGCAGCACCCGATATTGATTGCGCAACATCGTGGGAACCCCAGCGGCCTGCTCGGCGATCTGCGCAGCCAGGGCCATCTGATCGGCGAACTCCACCCAGCCGAGCCTCTTCTTGGCAGCCCGGTATTCCTGCACGAGGGCGAGGAGCTCCATCCTTTGCGCGGAGACTTCCTTGGCCGTCTCGATAGAACGATAGACACTTCCCCGGGTCAACGGTGCCGCCTCAAGCTGGGCGAAGAAGTCATCGGTGAAGGCCTCAAGATCAGCATCGGCCACCAGATGTTGGGTGATCGAACTGTCAAGCCTTAGGAGCCCCCCGACGATCCTGCGCGGCGACCAGCCGGCGAGCGCATCCAACGGCAGTGCCGTGCTCGTGACCACTCGGTCGGCGAGCCGATAGCGTGTCGCCTCGGTGAGAGTGTGCACCGCCGGGTCGACGCCGATTCGCGGCGCATGCTCCGCCACGAGACGCGAGGCGAATGAGTCGTAGGTGGTCATGGCCTGCGAGTCGGCGTCCGCCAGGATGTCCGGGTCAACCACACCGGAGCGGGAGAGGGCCTCCGCGACCTTGGATGCCAGCTCCGCCGCAGCCTTGCGGGTGAATGTCAGGCCAAGTACCTGATCCGGACCGACCTCACCGCGGCCCACGAGCCAGACGACGCGGGCGGCCATCACGGTTGTCTTGCCCGAGCCGGCGCCGGCAATGACCACACCCGGCTCCAGTGGCGCCGTGATCACGGCCAGCTGTTCCCGGGAGAAGGGAATTCCCAGGATCTCCCCCAGCTCACGAGGATCATCAAGTCTTCCCGGGCCCGTCATCGGTTTCCCTCCCGTCTCCACACCGGACAGTCAGCGCGATGCCCGCAATACCGGCAGGCAGTGCCCTGCACCGCCGGATAGTTGCTATGTGTCATGCACGTGGCCGCGAAGGCGAGCGCATCGTGCACCATCGTGGGTCCACGTCGCTCAACGCGTGTCAGCCAGCTGTCGGCGCTCGGCTCCTGCTCGGGATATGGATGATCATCGAGGCTCTTCTGGGGCAGGACCGCTGGGAGCTCCGGATCGCGGACCCCGGAAGGAACGCGCAGATAGACCAGCATCGCCCCGCCCATGGCAGGACGTTGCCCGGTCAGCGATGCGCAGGAGCCCTGGGACACCGCGAGCTGATAGGCGCCCAACTGCAGATTCGTCGCCGCATCGGTCTTTCTGGGCGCACGACGACCGGTCTTGAAATCCACGATCCAGACACGTCCCGACACAGGATCGCGCTCCAGCCGATCGATCGAACCGCGTAACTCGACAGTGAATCCTTGAGCATGGATGATATGGCGCACCGGCACCTCGACCCCGAGAACCTCACCGGGATCATGGTCCTGCCATGTGACAAAACGTCTGATCATGTGCTCGGCATCGGCATGCTCCGCGTCACGCTGCCATTGCGGGCGGGGCAGGTCCAGATCCCGCCAGGCCTCGTCGAGGCCACTCATCAGGGCGAGTTGATCAAGCTGATCGGTGACCGCATGTTCGGCGAGCAGATGGATGACCGATCCGACCCCGGCGGAGAATCCCTTCGAGGCCGAGGCCCGCGCGGTCACATCAAGGAACCACTGCCGGGGACAGGTCACCAGCCGTTCCAGGCCCGTCACTGACAGCCGAATGGTCTCATCGGCGGCGGGTCGGATGCCGGAAGCACCGTCCCGGGAGGCCTCTGAGCCCGTGAGCCGTGCGTTCCGGCCTGATTGCGCGTCGTCGGGGGATTCCTCGGCGGTTCCCGACCAGCCACCGACCGACCACCATCTCTGCGGATCGGCGCCCGGCATCAGGGCGCGTCCCTGGCCATCGCGCACCGTCGCGATCATGCCGAGCTGGTCTGCCGCAGCCTGCCTCAATGCCACCGACGATTCAGGATCCATGGTCACGGCCCGCAGCTCGGCCACCAGACCGACCATGGTTCGGGCCCGTCGGTGCGTGCGGGCTATCTCCTCGACCGGGATGCCCATCTCAGTAACGAACCGGGAGTATGCGATGTGATCGTCGCCGCTGCCCACCGCAGCCGTGATGACGAGTTCATCGATGGCTCTGCTCGTGGCCAGCGCGAAGGCCCGCCGCTCTTCCTGAATCCACGCGCTCGGTGCCGGAGGCTGACCAGGCGCCCGCATATCCAGGCGGTCAACAGCCAACAGGCCGTCACCGCGCCGGGTTCCGGGCCATTGTCCCTCGACCGCGCCCATGACCACCACGCGGGACCACTGAAGGCCCTTCGCCCGGTGGGCGGTCAGCAGCTGCACCCCTCGACCCCTGGGATCGGACTCACGCGCCTGGTCCCCCGGAATTTCCTGGCCCGAGACCTCAGCGATCAAGGTCTCGGCACCCCTCGCGCCAGTCAGCTCCATATGTCTCGAGGCGACGTCAAACAGGGCCACGACGGCGTTGAGGTCGCGATCCGCTGATGATGCCGAGGGTGACCCCGACAGCGCCTCACGACGTAGCCGATCAGGCCAGCCGGTGCCATCCCAGAGTTGCCAGAGAATGTCGTAGGCCCCCTCACCGCGCGTGATCCGCGCGGCCGCGTCGCCCACCAAATCACCTAGGGCAAGAACTGCGGCCACGCCAGGATCGTCGCCGTCCTCAAGAAGGCCATCCGGGTCGATATCGACATCACACGCCGACCCGGATCCCTCATCGTCGGACACTCGGTTCAATATCTGTGGGGTCGTCAGGTGAGTGTTCACACGGCGCAGCAGGAAGCGCCGTATCAACGCACTCGGATCCAGCTGAGCTCCACTCGGCGCCGCGAGCCATAGCGCCCTGCCGACACGACGCACCGCCGTGGGGTCGAGCTGGGTCAGGGGTGAGATGAGCAGCCGGGTCAGCTGCTCATCAGAGGGCGGTTGATCGCGGGAGACCTGCAAGGCGAGGGTCAGGGCATCAATCAGGGTGATGACCGGCGCCTGCTCCGCCAGTGCCATATCGCCACTGGCGACCTCCACCGGAATGCCACGATCGGCCAACCCCCGCGCGATCGCATCGAGTTGGCCACGGCCGGCACGACAGATCACTGCCTGATCAGACCAGGCGACTCCGCGTAACCGGGCCGAGAGCAGGTCGTCGGCCACACCGGTGATCTCCGCCGCCGCCGACTCATAGCTGCGGCATACCGCCTCCGAGCGGTCACCGTCACCGGCCGAGAGATGCCCATCCTCCGAGGAATGCTCATCGTCGGGGAGGTCGTTTCCCTCAGGCACCAGCGGTCTCGTCCCGGCCAGCGGCCATGGATTGCGGCGCATGAGGCGACTCAGCGCACGCCGCAGGGTCCCATGGCTGCGCAACGAGTCGGCGAGAACGATCGTTGTTGGGGCGGGGAGTCCCTCGGCGGCGAACCGCTCGGTGAAATCTGGCACCGCGCGGGGGTCAGCACCACGAAACGAGAAGACCCGCGTCTGCGGATCGGCCGTGAGCGCCACGGGAATGCCCATCTGACGAGCTTGGACGAGCAGGGCGATCTGGGCGGGGTCGAGCTCGGCGAATTCGTCGCAGAAAATGCCCTCAACATCCTCGGGTAGGACCCCTGCAACGTGCCGATCAAGCAGAAGCAGACGAGTGCGATGGACGAGTTCGGCGTAATCCCACGCCTGCTGGGCGTCAAGAACGTCAAGATAGGTCTCGAAGAAACGACCCATGGCCACCCATTCCGGGCGGTCCAGACGTTCCCCCAGATCAGTCAGGTCTTCAGGGTCCATGCCCCACTGTCGGGTGCGGGCCAGGCCGGTGCGCAATTCCTGGGAAAAAGCCATCGTGGCAATCGCCGGACGCACCGAGGCAGGCCAGAACTGTGCGCCGAGCTGATCGACCAGTTCACGCACCTGCATCTGCTGCTCGGGCCCGGTAAGCACATGCGACCCGAGGCCATCGGTTCCGGCGTCTGCGTCCTGGCCAAAGCGCCGCTGCAGGGCAAGACACCACCCGGGCACTGTCGTGATGACGGGGGCCAGCTGGCTGGTGCCCAGACGAGTGATGATGCGCGCACGCAGACGCTGCGCCGCCGGACGCGACCAGGTGAGCACCACCAGATGATCCAGGGGTGTGCCGGCCTCCACGCGTCGGGCCACCGCTTCGACCAATGCTGCGGTCTTGCCGGTTCCCGGAGCACCCACGGCGAGCACCGCGCTGCCATGCTCGGCGGATGCCTCAATGAACGAGCGCTGATGCTCATGAGGCTGGAAGGTCATGGGTCCATGCAACCACGCGCCACTGACATTCTTGCGATCCCATCGAGCCGATGCGCTCACCCATTGCTTCGAGGGATCAGTTTTCGTGAGCGAAAACAAAGCATTGTGCAGTGATTCTCTTGGCGAAATCATCCATAACAGTGGGGGGCCGCTTCCCATCTCAGTTGCACTGTGAGAAACTGGAGGCACTGTTCTTACCGGGCACGCATTCAGTATCAGGAGTCTGGGTCGCGTCATGGCACAGCAACACCTGATTTTGGTGCGCTGAAACGAGCAGCGGGCCGTGAGGTGCGGCCCGGCAAGTAAGTATGTAGGGAGTACACATGGCCACCGGAACCGTCAAGTGGTTCAACGCGGAGAAGGGCTACGGCTTCATCGCCGTCGACGGATCTAGCGATGACGTCTTCGTTCACTATTCCGCGATTGATTCCACGGGTTTCCGTTCCTTGGATGAGGGACAGAAGGTCGAGTTCGACATCGCTCAGGGCCCCAAGGGCCAGCAGGCCGAGCATGTAAAGCTCGTCAACTGAGCGTCCAAGTCGCTTAAGCACAAGGGGTCTCGCCGCAAGGTGGGGCCCCTTGCCTGTGTCCGTGAGTGTCTTCTGCAGATGAGTCCGATCACGCTTCGCCGTGGATGGCCGCAAGCCGACGTCTGCACCATGACGAACTATGGCAAACCAGCATTGGGAAATCAGCAATGACGAATGAACCTCTCTCCGATCACCGCGACAATCTGCGCCGCGGACCCACGGCATGGGCTGGAGGGGCCACCCATGTGGGAACAAAGGCTCCGCCCAATCAAGACGCCCTGGTCGTCACCGCCACCTCGGGCCCGCAGCACCACAGCGCCATCGTGGCGGTCTCTGATGGCGTGTCCACATCGCCTCATTCGGACATCGCCAGCCAAATCGCAGTTGACGTGGCGAGCAATCATCTCGTGGAGGTGCTCACCGCCCCCCATCACAACGACGATCCCTCCGCACTGGCCACCGACTTGAAGGACGCCGTGGTCGCGGCGAATGAGGCGATCGTGGCTCGTGCTGGCGACGATATCCACGGTTTCGCCTGCACTCTGGTGCTCGCGCTGGTACATCGGGGCCTGGTCGTGGTGGCCAATCTGGGCGATTCGCGGGCCTATTGGTTTGGCGATGACGCCACCAATATGCTGCTCACCACCGACGATTCCATGGCGCAGCTCAGCATCGAGCTGGGAACATCGCGAGAAGTCGCCGAATCGGGACGCCAGGCCCACGCCATCACCAAATGGCTCGGTCCCAACGCGCCCAGCCTGGAACCTCAATTGGACGGATTCAAGGTCGCTGGACCGGGCTGGCTGCTCGTGTGCAGCGATGGCCTGTGGAACTATGCCTCGGCGCCCGCCGATCTGCGCGCCGTGTGGGACAGCCTGCCCGCAGCACCCGATGCCACCGCAGAGACTCTGGCCGGCCAGCTCATTGACTGGGCCAATGGCCAGGGAGGACGAGACAACATCACCGTGGGACTCGTCCGGGTTGACGAGATCTGGGACAAGGAGCTTGATCCCTCGACCACCGCGCCTGATCACGCCGCGCAGGACGGGCAGCTCAATCAAGATCCCACACAACCCTTGCCGGATCAGCAGGAATAGACGCTGCTTTTCCCCCCCCGATGACGACCCGGCCGCGCGCCGGTACAGTGCAGCGCATCTCCCGGTCAAGGTCGGCGCGGTTTCCCCATGGCGAGCCGGTCCAGACCCTCGCTGCGGCCCTGCGGTCCTGCGGCCCGACCCCGCGCGAGCCTCGTGCGTCTGCGACCCAGACACGCAGCACCCCTTCTCCCCGATAAGTCCATCTCAGTCGGGCCGGAGTACTCCCCCGGCTCCCAGTTCGCCCGCCCATGTGGCGTCACGGCGATCAAGCCGCAAGCGGAACCGGCGAACTCGAATTGTCAGACGCTCCGGGTAGATTTGAGTCCGTGGATATCAAGATTGGCATTGAGAATGTGAACCGCGAGCTGGGCATCGAGAGCGACCAGAGCCGCGATGACGTGACCGCCGCCCTCAAATCAGCTCTCGGCGACAAGGAAGGTGTGCTGACGCTGACCGATTCCAAGGGACGCCAGCTAATCGTTCCCGGCGCCAAGATCGCCTATGTGGAACTCGGCGAGGAGCATGCCCGACAGGTAGGCTTCGGCACCATTTGATCCCAGGGCAGCACCGGCCTGATCGGCAGACAGCGCCGGTTTGCCCCAAGGACGGCACCAGCCTGATCCGGAGTAACACTGATGAGCCCCAGCAGCACACAGCCCACGCTGCAGCACGGAGATGACTCGTGCTGCAGCGCTCGGCGTCATGGATGACGAGAACAGAAGGCAACCAAGCCGGCGGGAACCGTCCTTGTTCTTGTCAGATCCGTCCGGATCATCGGGGCAGAGCGGCCCATGCTCGCGCTGGGCTTGTGCCCAGGCTCTGGGGCTGACCGACGTGGCGCATCGGCACCGGTGGTACCGGGCGACACTGATGACGCGATGACGGCGGATCCGTCTCCGTGGACCACTGGGCCTCAGTACCCGATCATTGTCACTGCGTGGGTTCGCGAGAACCGACTCCCCGGACTCGAAAGAGCCCGGGTTCCCCTATGAAGCCAGGCCAAGCCGGGCCATTCGCCGCGAATGCCCCTCCATGAGCTCCTCGAGGAGGACGCTGACCGCGCCCAGGGCCGCCATATCGGAGTTCTGGGCATCGCTGCTCCGTGGAATCGCGGTGGCGACCAATTCGGTCAGCGCAACCTCCTTCGCGGCGATGCGCTGACACTGGCCGAGGGCCTCGGCGGCAAGCCGTCGGCCATAGAGAGCAAGCTGCCCGGCCCGCTGGGGATCATCAGCCAGGGCTTGCGACAGGCTGCGATTTGCGAAATCGGCAATCCGCCAGGCGATCGGCCCCGGCGTGATGAGATCAGCCAGCGGACCCGGCCAGGCGGCCACCAGCTTGTCGGCGAAATCGGCGCGCAGGCCGCTCACCAGCAATGCCCGCAACTGCGAAGTGGGCCAATCGGGGGCACCCGTGGCCTCGGCAAATGAATCGATCGGCTCCCGAAAGGGCTGAAGGCTCTCAGCAATTGGCCAATTGTGTGCATGCAGCTGGTCGGCGATCCGGTTAAACCTCCGAAATTGCGCCGAGGCCAATTCGGCCACCGCGATTCGATCGTCAAGACTCGGCGCATACGCGCTCTGGGCCGTGAACATTTCAAAATCAACCAGTTCACACTGGCCGAGCACACCCAGGAGTTCACGCCCGCCCGTCGGCAATTCAATAGGAATGGTCGCCCTGGTCGACGACTTGCCGGACATATTCGGGGCACCGGGTTCGGTCTGCTGCGCACTCACAACGCAAGGCTACCGGGCGTCGGCGTTGCACAGACCGGTTGAAACGCGCCGGACGGCTAGACTTAGGTGGACGCATAACCATGCGCCCACAACCGTGTGCCGCCATCGGCTCGCCCGATCCTCGTGGTGATTACCCGGATTGACGGCGAATCGGAGTGCATCCACGCGAGAACGATTTTGCGTTCGACGCTGGGGACGCGCTCTGAAGCGCTGACCACATGGCGAAACCCAATAGCTTGTCCCGGCGCCCCGCGCGGGGACGGAGAACTGGATTCATGACGCTTTCCACCAATGATTTTGACGCGAGTGATTCTGAAGCAAGCGCGCCAGCCAAGACGACCTTCGCCGACCTTGGCGTGGCACCGTCCATTGTCACCGCCCTCGATGCCGAGGGAATCACCCACCCCTTCCCCATCCAGGAGATGGCCATTCCTATCGCCCTGACCGGCGCCGACATGATCGGTCAGGCTCGCACCGGCACCGGCAAGACCCTGGCCTTCGGCATTCCGATTCTGCAGAAGGTCATCCTTCCCGGTGACGACGGATATGACGAGCTGAAGGCCAAGGACGAGCCCCAGGCCCTGGTGATGAGCCCCACCCGTGAGCTTGCCCAGCAAGTGGGCAGTGACCTGGCCATCGCCGGGCGAGACCGGCACGCCCGTGTGCTCACCATCTATGGCGGCGTCGGCTATGACGATCAGCTTGATGCGTTGAAGAAGGGGGTCGATGTGGTGGTGGGCACACCCGGCCGGCTCCTCGACCTCATGCACCGTCGCAGCCTCGACCTGAGCCATGTGCGCATCGCAGTCCTCGATGAGGCCGATGAGATGCTCGACCTGGGTTTCCTGCCCGATGTGCAAGCCCTCCTCGACCACACCCCGGCGTCGCGTCAGACGATGATGTTCAGCGCGACGATGCCTGCGGTGATCATGTCGCTGGCTCGTTCCCGCCTGAATCAGCCGGTGAACATCCGTGCCGAGGGACGCGACGCCCAGGCCACAGTGCCCCAGACCACCCAGTTCATCTATCAGGCCCATTCACTGGACAAGCCCGAGATGATCGGCAAGATGCTCCAGGCCACGGGCATGCGCAAGATGATGGTCTTCACCCGCACCAAGCGAGCCGCCCAGCGGCTGGCCGATGACCTGCGTGACCGTGGCTTCGAGGCCGCGAGCCTGCATGGCGATCTCAATCAGTCGCAGCGCGAGAAGACGATGAAGCGCTTCCGCAATGACAAGATCCAGGTACTCGTGGCCACCGATGTCGCCGCCCGCGGCATCGACGTGGACGATGTCACCCATGTGGTCAACTATGAGGTGCCCGACGATCCGGAACAATATGTGCACCGCATCGGTCGCACCGGACGCGCCGGACATGAGGGCGTGGCGGTCACCCTGGTCGACTGGCAGGATGTCACCCGCTGGAAGGTGATCAACAAGGCTCTCAACCTGCCCTTCCCCGAGATCGAGGCGACCTTCTCCACCACCCCCCAGTTCCTGGAGGATCTGCAGATCGAGCCCGGTACCAAGGGACGTCTGGCGGAGTCGAAGGCACGCGACGAGGGCGAGCACACCGGCGACGAGCGTCGTGGACACGACCGGGGTGAGAAGGGTCGCAGCGCGGGCAAGGGACACCATGATCGTGACCGCGGTCGTCGCGATGGCCAGGGCAAGAAGCATGACGGTGCCGGCCACCATGAGGGCAAGAAGCATGACGACAAGGCACATGACGCCAAGCACCATGACGCCAAGGACAAGCGTGACCGCCCGGCACGCAAGCGCCGTCGCACCCGCAATGGCAAGCCGGTGGCGGCTCAGCACAAGTCCGTTGACGACTGATCAGGAACATCCGGCGTTGGGCCAGCATCTGGCCCTCTGGCGCACAGAGTCGACCATGCCACGGGGGCACACATCCCGAATGTGACTGAGACAAGGACGTGGGTTGGGATCCCCACCCACGTCCTTGTCCGCGGCACCGAGATATCTGGTTGAGTCAGACTCCCCCGCAATATCGCAGGACGCACCCGCGCAGGATCGCGGTCAGTAGTCCATATTCATCGCGGCGAGCACATCGCGCAGAGTGGCGTCAGCGATCTCATTGGCGCGGGCATTGCCCTCATGAAGCACCTGGCGCAGATAGCCCTGATCGTCGGCAAGCTCCAGTCGGCGAGCGCGAATAGGAGCGAACATCTCATTGATCGCCTCCGTGCAGGCCTTCTTCAGGGCCCCACCGCCACCATCGCCGATTCGGGTTGCGACCTCCTCGGGCTGCTCGCCGGTGGCGAGCGCGGTGAGCATCACCAGATTGGACACCTCGGGACGATTCACCGGGTCATAGGTGATGTGGCGATCGGCGTCGGTCTTGGCCTTCTTGATCAGCTTTGCGGTCTCGTCGGCGGTCATGCCGATCTGGATCGTGTTGTGCCGCGATTTGCTCATCTTGGTGCCGTCCAGTCCCAGGATGGCGGGCGCTGCGGACAGCAGGGCATCGGGTTCGGGGAACACCGGAGTGTCGTCGTCGGCACGCCCATAACGCTCATCGAAGCGTCGCACGATGAGACGTGTCACCTCGATGTGGGGCAGCTGGTCCTTGCCCACCGGCACGAGATTCGCCTTGCAGAAGAGGATGTCCGCCGCCTGGTGCACGGGGAAGGTGAGCATGAGCCCGCTCATCGGTCGTCCGCCGGAGTGCTCCATCTCGTCCTTGACGGTGGGATTGCGGTTGAGCTCCGGCACGGTGACCAGGCTCAGGAAAGGCAACAGCAGCTGGTTGAGGGCCGGCACCGAGGAATGCGTGAAGATGGTGGTGCGCGCCGGATCGATGCCGCAGGCCAGATAATCGGCCAGTCCGGACATCACATTGTCCTGAAGATCACCAACACCATCGCGGTCATAGATCACCTGATAGTCGGCGACGACCAGCATTGAGGGCACGCCGAGATTCTGCAGGCGCACCCGGTTGCTGATTGATCCGAAGTAATGGCCGATATGGAGTTTTCCGGTGGGACGATCACCGGTGAGAATGCGGTATTTCTTGGGATTGTTGGCGATATCAGCCTCAATCGCGTCACTGCGGGCCTGACTCGCCTGCAATGTGCGCCGCGGTGATCCCCCCTGCGCCTTATCGTTGGATGTTTCGGGATCGCTCACAGGGGACTCGCTCATGGCGCTCAGTCTACAGACGACCCATGATCGTCTCGACCCCGCCGATGGAGCCGCCACGGGCGAGGATTCTATTGGCCAGCTCGTGCAGGGCGCTGGGCCGCGTGACGCAGGTGCCCAGATCATGGCCGGTCTTGCCAGAGCCGTGGTAGTCGGATCCCCCGGTGCGAATCAGGCCCAGGCGTCCGCCCAGATCGAAGAGCAGCGCGCGCACCTGCTGATCCTGATCGGGATGTTCCACCTCGATGCCGTCAAGGTCATGCTCTCGCTTCAACGAGCCCAGGAGAGCCGCGGTGACCACATCGCGGGTGCCCCGGATCCACGGATGGGCAATCACACAGGCGCCCCGAGCCCCGTGGACCAGGTCAATCGCCCTGCTGAGCTCCAGCGTCTCACGGGGAACATAGGCGGGCCCGGTGCTGTCGAGATATTTGGCGAAGGCCTCGTCACGATTCTTGACATAGCCTTTGGCCACCAGGGCATCGGCCACATGGGGCCGTCCTGCCGACGAGGCACCCAGCATCTGCCGACGCACATCGTCGATCTCCAGGTCCATGCCGAGCTCGTGCAGCTTGGCGAGCATCTTCGGCAGCCGGTCGAGACGTGAGGCCCTCATCCGCGCCAGCTCACTGCGCAGGGGCTCCGCCCAGGGATCGGCGCCAAAACCGAGCAGATGCACCTCGGTCTGCCCCACATGGGTGCTGATCTCGATGCCGGGCAGCACCACCACCCCAAAACGACGCCCCGCCTCATCGGCCTCGGGAAGGCCGTCGAAGGTGTCGTGATCGCACAGAGCGATCACCGCGACCCCGTCGTTCTGCGCCCTGCGCACCAGCGCCGTGGGAGTGTCCGTTCCATCAGAGACATTCGAGTGCGTGTGCAGGTCGATTCGCATGCCCTCATCCTGCCACGTTCGTCACGCGAGAATCCCCGGCCTCCGACATCCTGGGGCCCTGTCAAAAGGCCTGTCCTATATCGCGCCCACCGGTCATCCACGACACAATGGAGTCATGGAATTCACTGCCGAACACCATTACGACGCCGATCCCGCCGCCGTCCATGCGATGTTCACCGATCCCCAGTGGTGGCAAGCCCTGGTGGAGCGCGCCGGCGCACAGTCCAGCACCGTGACCGCGCATGACGACACTGTTGATGTGCATATCGAGCTGGCGACCCCGGCCAAGGCGCGACCCTTCGCCGGCGACACGCTGGGTCTGGACCAGAGTTTCTCGTGGACGCCGGCAGAGGACGGCTGGGATGGAAGCTTCACCCAGTCGGCGGTGGGCAAGCTCCCGGCAGCCTCCTCGGGCAGCGCGACCCTGCGACCAGCGCAGGGCGGCACCGATGTGAGCTATCGCGGCCAGTTCACTGTCAGGATTCCTGTGATGGGACGAAAACTCGAGGCGATGGCTGCGCCCTATGTCACCGAGATCATCGATCTTCAGCAGAAGGTCGGCAATGAATGGCTCGCCGATCACCGAGGCTGATGCGGTGTGGGCGGCCGGCTAGTCCTCGCGGGCTTCAAAGGCTGAGGGGATGAGCCCGCCGAGCTCGGCCAGCGTTGCCGGCGTGGCCACCAGATAACTCGCCGGCGACTCCTCATCGCCCTCGCGTTCGGTAATCAGCGCGACGTCGAAGCCCCGATCGCGCAGCAGATCGGCAAGCGCTATTGCCTGCTCACGGTCCGAGGTGGTCACTCTCGTAGTCATCTCAGTTCTCCATCGCCGACAGATATGCGCTGAGCTCGCTCGCGTCGTGCCACTGCAGGGGAATCTGCCCGGCGAGCTGGCTCACTTCGGGCAGCGCCCATGCCTCGTCAATGTCCAGATCGCTCAGTCGGGCGGCCAGAGCTGCCTCGGACCCGGCGTCTTCACCGCTGAAAAAGGCCTGCATCTGTGCCCGCCGCACAGTGGCGAGCTGTACTGCGCCGTTGCCCTGCTCCTGCGGATATGGCGACACCGGCTCCTCGACCGAGAAGACTCCAACAAGGCGTCGATCGCCACGGATCAGCGACCACACTGCCGCCACCTGCAGCGCAGCCAACTCAGCCTCCTCGGTGTCAGGCACTACGTCGAAGGTCTCGCAGAGCTCAGGAGTGACCATCACCGCAGGCACAGGGCCCTCCAGCTCTCCGGCATGGACCACATCGCTCGCGTCTGTTGAGCGCAGCGGCACGAAGACGAGCTGGGACGATGCCGGGCGCGGGCTCGTAGCTGTCATGGATTCTCCTTGTCCGACGATCTGACTAACCGGAGTTTTCCACAGTTTCCGGTGACGCGGCACGAGGGCCCGCTCAGGGCAGGCAAGCTTCGTGCATGTCATATTCGCCAGTCAGCTTTCGCGCACCCATGGTGCTCTCGTGGACGACGACATCGGGGCCAGTGACCTGCATGCTCCGGCCGGCCGACTCGCAGGCACCACCACGAATTCCCGATGCTCGGCCCGCAAGCTCCCAGCCGATGGCTTCGGACACGACCACCCCTGACACGACGACTTCGGGAACGACGACTTCGGGAACGACGACATTGGGCGCAGCAGTATCCGGGACAACGACTCCCGGCATGGTGACACCCGGCCTTGCGGCATCCCGCCGGTCCACCCCGCGGCAGGTGATCTCCCGATCAGGAATCCCCTCCGCTGACGCCTCGTATCCGCAGCCGTCGCCCTCGGCACTCGCATCGGCTTTCGCCAGGATGATTGCCGAGGTGATGTCCGGTGCCCGATCGCCGCGCCAGCTTGAGCTCCATCGGGGCCTGTCTGATATTCACCGACAGCTCACCGCAATGCGCCGGGATGGCGCGATCATGGACTGCACGAGGGTGCATGCCGATGCCACATCCAAGCGCGTGATCGAGGCTGTCGCATGCTACCGCCAGCGTTCCCACACCCCACGCGGATCGGAGCGGCTGCGAGCCACCGGCCAGGACGAGCCACACCGATTGGTCGCGGCCTTCCGACTCGTACGCACCGGCAAGGGCTGGGCCTGCTCTCATGTTCAGTTGATCGGGCCGGTGCCGAAGCCACCCGCACAGGCTGAGGCCGCCGCGGCCTGAGACCCCTGGGACGTCTCGGCGTGCGTGGGAACCAGAAGCTCCTCTTCTCGGTCCTCGCCCATCCGGGTGATCGGCCAGCCAGAGCGATGGGCCAGAGCCTACTGGCACAGTGCGCCGGTCAGTGCGTCAGGAAACCCGCGCGGTCTCGCCACTGGGCACCGGGCACCGGGCACCGGGCACCGGGCACCGGGCACCGGGCACCGGGCAC
>MJGMD1__coassemble_1872_pt1 | contig 51291 bp, 36 predicted proteins | sample MJGMD1__metabat2_low_PE_026 | metagenome-assembled genome bin MJGMD1 | reverse complement strand
GCTCACCACATGGTTGTCAACGATGCCCGCGAGTTGAGTGAACCACCACAGGGACAGTTGCGTGAGCACGACGCCCTTGTCAGGAATGGTGGAATCAAGCACATAGTCGAATGCCGAGATATTGTCCGTGGCCACCATGAGCAGCCGTGAGGGTTGATCGGGAAGATCGAATAATTCACGCACCTTCCCGGCGTGAATCAGGGGCAGACCGAGGTTCGCATATTGGGCGCGCATCACGCTGCACACGTTACGCGGATCAGATGCCTGACAAGCCCAGCGCCTGCTGTGCGGTCACCAAGAAGGCCGGAGCCATGGGATGGGCCACCGGGAGAACCTGTGTTTCCAGATCCGGGTTTCCGGATTCTGCCGCCATGGGCTGACCCCGCGACCTCGCCGAGGTCTGAGTCATGGACGGCAGTCCCCGCGACGTCACGGCTTCTCCACAACCTGAGCACGAAGAACCGCCATCGGCGGGCACCGTCTGGCCCGGCGCCGTATCGTCGGGCTACCAAGGCCCTTCTCAACGACGATGGGTCGTCACCGACCACCCTCCTGCGCTGTGGGCTCGGACACACGCATACCCCCACCGATGTGGTTGATGAGCAACCACACACGGCCCTCGTGGCGTCTGACCACAACCTGAGCACGACAAACCTAAGCACGACACGATGCCGTCCGCGTGCTGCACGTCACGCGCCGCACGCCGTTCACTGTCTACTCTCTTGCTGGGAGGCATGGGCGTGGAACAGGCAGAGCTGATCATGGCGCTATCCGGCGCCGCGATCATGCTGTTCTCCATGCTCATTTTCTCGGTCAGCCGCCGCCGGGTCCGAGCTGAGCAGGCATACCTGGATCGGGAGTCCTCCGAACCGTCACCGTCGACAAGGGACCGACCGCCATCGGGGATCGAGCCGGCGCTGGCAGGTGCTCTGCTCAATGGACGCGTGGTCATGCGCGATGTCTTCGTCGGGATCGTTGACCTTGCCTCGCGCGGGCATCTCACCATCGTCCAGCTGACACCGCCGGGCACCAAGATTCCCGGCGATTGGCAGATCACCCGCACCGGGGCTCCGGCCGACACCCTGAGCGACGCCGATCAGACCCTGCTTCAGGGAATCTTCGCCAACACCGTCCAGAAGGAACCCGACAGGCGCTCTCCCCACCGCCCCCACCTCAACGGTCGACCCGGACCCGCCGAAGGAATCAGGCACGCCGAGAGCGTCCGCCTCGGATTCCTTCTGTCAGACGCCTCGGAACCACTGGTTGAAGCGCTCCACGGCCTGCGCGCCGAGAGTGCCCACCAGGGCTGGTTTCACCGGGATCCCCATGACCACCACACGACGTGGGGTTGGGTTGGCGGGGTGCTGTTCGTGCTCGGTCTCGTGCTCGCCATGGTCAGCGCCATCGACGTCATGGCCACCCGCCGCTGGACGGCCATGGTCGGCCCTGTCCTCATCGTCGTTGCCGGCCTCCTGCTGGCCTCCCTCGGTCGATTGAGGACACCCCTCTCAGAGTTGGGAAACCGCGCGCTGAGCGATCTGCGATCTTTCCGCGCCTCTCTGCAGACGCTGAGCCTCAGAACTTCCCATCCGGTGTCATCCTCTTCAGGGGCCTCACAGTTGGCTGCCTCGAAATCAGCGACCTCAGAACCAACAACCCGGGGCCCCGACACTTCTACCTCAAATGCCCCCGACCCGGCGACTCCGGGTCCGCGGACTCCTGCTGCAAGGACATCGGAGTCACAGGCCCCTGCCCTGGGCACTCCATACCCAGGTGCTGCTGCCTCACCACGCTCCGGCGCGCAGACTCCCGTCCCAGGGTCTTCGGGAGCAGACACGCCTGCCCCGGGAACCTCAAGCCCCAACACGCCTGCCCCAGGGTCTTCAGGACTGCAGGCTCTGGGCTCGGCGTCCATGGCTCCGAGCACCGCTGCGGAGCTCATCGACGAGCTCCTGCCGTGGGCAGTGGCCTTCGGCGAGGCCGAGTCCTTCGTGACCGCTCTCTCGCCGCTCATCGCTTCGAGCGGTGAGAGCACCGCGAGCGCCACGCCACCGCACCAGCCCATGGTCTGGTTCACAGTGCCCAGGACCGATGCCCCCGACAGCTCACCGGATGATCCGCAACAACGCGGCACCGACGATTCCGGAGTGACTGGCTCCGATCGGTTGACCCGACTGACCCGGGCAATCCAGAATTTCGTGGACACCGGCGGGCGGCAGCGAGCCGAAGCCGAGACCGCCTGAGACACAGAGGCACCGCTGCCCCGAGCAGTCATGAGACACCGATGTATCCACTTGCCCGGGGCACCACAAGGCCCCGCCTCTCGCTCTGCTCGGTCGGCCCTGGCCCAGACACCGCCGGAGCTCTCGCCTATTTGCTAGGACCGGGATACCACTGGAGCACCCGCCCATCACCCCTTGGGCCCCTGGACACAGGAACGAGGACGCGCCCCTGGACACGGGAATGAAGAAGCAGCCCTCGAGCACAAGCCCTAGAGCACAGCCCCCGGCTGATAGCTCGCCGCCTGCGGATCGGTGGCGACGATCTTCTCGATCTCGTTGACCACCTGCCCCACCTGCACCCGTGCGGCACCGGTGAGCTCCAAGGGCTCGCTGACCAGCGCATGCAGCTCATCGCGGCTCAGGCCAAGCCGCTTGTCGGCGGCCAGTCGCTCGAACAGAGGATTCACGCGCGAGCCGGTCTCCCGCAGCTCAAGCGCGACCGCCACCGCGTTCTCCTTGATGGCCTCATGGGCGTCCTCACGGCCAACACCCTTACGCACAGCCGCCATCAACACCTTGGTGGTGGTGAGGAAGGGCAGATAGCGATCGAGCTCCGCCTGGATCATCGCGGGAAAGGCGCCAAAATCGGCGAGCACGGTGAGGAAGGTCTCAAACAGCCCGTCAATAGCGAAGAAGGCATCGGGCAGGGCCACCCGACGCACCACCGAGCACGAGACATCGCCCTCATTCCACTGGTCGCCAGCGAGCTCTCCAACCATCGACATGTAGCCGCGGATGACCACGCTCATGCCATTGATGCGCTCGCAGCTGCGGGTGTTCATCTTGTGCGGCATCGCCGAACTGCCCACCTGACCCGGCTTGAACCCCTCGGTAACGAGCTCATTGCCGGCCATCAGCCGAATGCTCGTGGCGAGATTGCTTGGCGCTGCCGCGGTCTGGGCCAGAGCTGTGATCGCGTCGAGGTCCAAGCTACGCGGGTACACCTGCCCGGTGCTCATGAGCACATGGTTGAAACCCAGTCCGCTGGCGATCCGGTGCTCGAACTCAGCCAGCTTGTCGACGTCTCCACCAAGCAGATCAAGCATGTCCTGGGCGGTGCCTACAGGTCCCTTGATGCCGCGGGCCGGGTAGCGGTCGATGAGATCGCTCAATCGGGCATGTGCCACCAGCAGCTCGTTGGCGCAGGTGGCGAAGCGCTTACCCAGCGTGGTCACCTGGGCGGCGACATTGTGAGTGCGTCCGGCAATCGCCTGGCTCTGATAGCGGGCGGCCAGATCACCCAACCGGGCCAGCGCCGTGACCGCGCGGGAACGCACCAGCTGCAGGGAGTGCAGCACCTGCAGCTGCTCAATGTTCTCGGTGAGATCGCGACTGGTCATGCCCTTGTGGATGTGCTCGAACCCGGCCAGGGCGTTGAACTCCTCGATGCGCGCCTTCACATCATGGCGTGTCACCCGCTCGCGCGCGGCGATCGACGCGAGGTCAACCTCGTCAATCACCGACTGGTAGGCGTTGATCACCTCGTCAGGATCATCCCCGCCGAAGTCGACGCCCAGATCACGCTGCGCCTCGAGCACGGCGATCCACAGCTTGCGCTCCTCGACGATCTTGTGTTCCGGCGACCAGATGTGCTTCATCTGGGCCGAGGCATAGCGGGTGGCAAGCACATTGGGAACAGTCATGGGTTCTCCTTGCGGACGACGGGATGGTCAGCTGAGTCGGTCGGCGATGGCGGCCAGGCGCTGCGGCGACGCGATATCGCTGCGGCAGAAGCCGTCGGGAAAATCGATGCGGGAGATATGGGCGTAGGCCTTGGCCCGGGCGTCGGCCAGGTCGGCGCCGCGGGCCACCACCACGAGCACCCGTCCCCCCGCAGACACCAGTCTGCCCCGGTCATCAATGGCGGTGCCGGAGTGAATCACATGCACGTCCTCCGGCTCTGACGGCAGAACGATCACGCCACCGGGGTGGGGCTCGGTGGGATAACCCTTCGACGCCATCACCACGCCCACGGCCGCGCCCGGACCCACCGTCAATGTCGGTGCATCCGCCAGCCTGCCGGTCGCCGCCGCCAACAGCACCTGGGCGAAGGGGCCTTGGAGCAGGGGCAACACCACCTCGGTCTCCGGATCGCCGAATCGGGCATTGAACTCCACCACGCGGGGACCGGCCGAGGTGAGGGCCAGGCCGACATAGAGCAGCCCGGAAAAGGGAGTGCCCTGCTCGCGCATCCGTTCAAGAGTGGGGTGCACCACCTCGGACATCACCGTGGGCACAAGATCGGCCGGAAGCCAGGGCAGGGGCGCATAGGAGCCCATGCCGCCGGTGTTCGGGCCCTCATCGCCGTCGCCGACACGTTTGAAGTCCTGCGCCGGCAACAGCGGAACGGCCGTCTGGCCGTCGGTGATGACGAAGAGGCTGAGCTCCGGCCCGTCGAGATATTCCTCGATCACCACCTGCTCGCACTCCGCGGCATGTGCCAGGGCGGCATCGCGGTCATCGGTGACGATGACGCCCTTGCCAGCGGCCAGACCGTCGTCCTTCACCACATAGGGGGCGCCGAACTCGTCCAGGGCGGCGGCGGCCTGTGCGGGTGTTGTCGCCACCCGGGAGCGGGCCGTGGGCACATGGGCCTCGGCCATCACCTGCTTGGCGAAGGCCTTGGACCCCTCCAACTGGGCAGCCGCCTTGCCCGGGCCGAAGCAGGCGATCCCGGCATCGCGCACATCGTCGGCGACACCGGCCACCAGTGGGGCTTCGGGCCCAACGATCACCAGATCGGCAGCGATCTGCTTGGCCAGCTGGGCCACCGCCGGACCATCCATGATGTCGAGCCGATGATTGGTGGCGAAACTCGCCGTGCCCGGGTTCCCGGGGGCGACGTGCACCGAGGCGACGCCCGGATCGGCGCTCGCGGCCAGGGCCAGCGAGTGCTCGCGTCCACCCCCACCGATAACCAGCACAGTCAGCGAATCAGCTGCGGGCGAACCGTCTGAGCCTGAAGAATGGGTTGTCGAGGAGCCGGTGCTCGATGCAGTCACGGTGTGAAGTGTATCGAGCGAGGGCAGGGGCCGGCCGTGGTGATTGCGGTGCGTGCGCTCGCGCGTCATACACCCAGCACGATCCACGATTGACAGCAGGCCCGACCTCCGATAGGCCGACAGGGCAATCTCGGCCGGTCTTCGGTATGGTCACCGCGGCCCGCATTAGGAGGCGCAGATGATCAACTTCCTCATCTCATACCCACTCGTCACCATCATGGGGGTGCTCTCTCTCGGTGCGCTGCTCGGGCAGATCAAGTTCGGCCCGCTGCGATTCGGCGCAGCCGGCGCGCTCTTCGTCGGCCTCATGGTGGGCATGCTCGACCCTCGCCTAGGTGAGGGCATGACCCTGGTGAAGTCCCTGGGCGTCGGGCTGTTCTGTTACACCGTGGGCCTGGCCGCCGGGTCAACCTTCCTGTCCGACCTCAAGAGACAGTGGACGCTGATGCTCGCCAGCATTGTCGGCCTGCTCCTCATGGCAGGTTTTGGCGTCGGTCTGGGCAAGGCCCTCCATCTGTCGGGCGGGCATGTGTCAGGCCTGTTCGCCGGTGTGCTGACCTCCCCGGCCATCGACGCGGCCCAGCACGCCACCAACAACTCACCCGACACCCTGGTGGGCTACGCGGTCTCCTATCCCACCGGCGTGATCATCGCCATGATCATCATCGCGATGGTCGCCACGAAACGGTGGCCCGGCAAGCGGGACAACACCTCGATGGCCGAGGCCGGCATCACGGCGGTGAGCACCCTGGTGACCCATGACACCCAGATGACCGAGATCCCCGGATGGCCCAGCCGCATTCGCATGAGTTATCTGCGACGCGCCGGCGAGATGCGCCTGATCACCGCCGCCGACTATCTGCACCACGGCGACATCGTGCTCGTGGTGGGCATGCCCGATGATGTGACATCGGCCGTGGAGTTCCTCGGACATCCCAGCGAGGTGCGTCTCACCGAGAACCGCCGCGACGTCGACTACCGACGCTTCCTGGTGTCCAATCCCCATCTCGCCGGCCGCACCATTGGCGATATCAATGTGCGCAGCAACCTCGACGGCATCGTCACCCGCGTGCGCCGCGGCGACCTCGAGATGCTGGCCACCGACGATCTGATCCTGCAGCCCGGCGACCGCGTGTTGGCCGTCGTGCCGCGAGGACGCATGGGCGACGCACAGGACTTCTTCGGTGACTCCGAGAACCGCATCTCCCAGCTCGACGCGCTCACCCTGGGTCTGGGCATTGCGCTGGGCCTGTTGGCGGGCGCCATCCGCGTGCCCCTGCCCGGTGGCATCAACTTCGAGCTGGGCAGCGCTGCCGGTCCGCTGATCGTCGGCATGATCCTGGGCGCGATGCACCGCACCGGCCCCTTCCGGTGGGACCTCCCCCATGCCACCAACTCGGTGCTGCGGCAGATGGGCCTGATGATCTTCCTGGCCTGTGTCGGTCTGGCGACCGGGCCGGCCTTCCTCTCGCAGGCCTTCTCGATGACCGGTCTGAAGATTCTGCTGGTGTCGGCGGTCGCGCTCGTCCTCGGGGCAGTGGTGATGCTCTTCGGCGCCAAATGGCTCGGTCTGTCGGCTCAACGAGCGGCCGGGGGCTTCGCGGGCTTCGTCGGCCAGCCCGCCGTGCTGGGCTATGCCAACCAATTGGTGAATGACGAACGCATCGATTCGGCCTATGGCGCCCTGTTCGCCCTGGGCACGGTGGTGAAGATTCTGCTGGTGCAGATCATTCCCCTGCTCTAGCGCGCCCCGACGTCGTCAGCCCTCGGGGAGTGGCCGTGCCCAACACCGAAGTGCGGATCATGCCTGCTCCAGTTCATCCCCGCTCTCCCCGGAACTCCCCGCACTGGCCCTTCAGGGGCTACCCCGCCGGGTCGCCCCGACGGGGCATCCACCCCTGGAACAGCCGGTTCCACTGCCAGAAAATGATGTGACCAGCACTGGAATCGACTGCGATCGGCGTGAGGAATGGTCTTCACCCAACGAGTGCTTGCGCCCTCATCCCTCACACCGAGCATCTACCCGGCCAAACGGCCGATCTCGCCTTCTTCACGCTTTGCTGTCACCACACCGCTACAGATCCGTCGGCACTTCCAAGCCCTGTCGCACCGCTCCGGGCGACGCGTCCTAGCGTCGTGTCCTCGAAGCGATCATCCAATCAGCATCCCTATAATTGAAAGGTAATCTATATAAGAGAAACTGGTGTAGATAGGTCTACCTAATCTCAGGATTTGAGACAGTGTTCTGGTGGCGCGCCGCCACCCTGGTGGCATTCGCTGGCCTTTGACGCCGCCGCGCCTCACCATGCGAGGGGAAAAGCGCGGCCTCTCCCCTGAACAAGAGACGGGTTGAGCCCTAGCCGAGCTTGACCACTTGGCTGTCAGCGGGCGCCGCCTTCGGCGCCACGGCATTCCATTCGCTCAAATCCGTGGGGAACGCCCTCGCGCTCACCTTCACATGTCTCGGCAACATGGTGGCTGCGTCGATCACCACCTCCGCGTCAGAGCCGGACTTGAGCCGATACACCTCTCGGCCGTTCTCGGTGGCGGTCTCGACCTTTCTGAATCCCTGCCCCGCGATATCGGAAAGCTGCTCAGCGATCACGGCTGATGGCTGGAGCTTGGCGAGAGTCGCCTCATCGATCATCCCCTGTGTACTCACCCACTTGCCCACCAGGGACTTGCGCAGATCCTCGGACAGCCCCGCCGAGGCCCAATAGGCGTCATTGGCCTGGAGATAGGTCTTATTGTCCACTTCCAGGATGTTCACCTGGCTGCCGGCCGCAAGCGACAGATCGCTGGAGTAATTGGAGCCGCTGAGCGCTCCCTCGCTGACAACCGACACGGCGTCGGAGGCCACGCTCGCCGCTCCCGCTGCGGAGGCCGATGCCGACGTTGGGGCTGATGCCGAGCTCCCCGTCGTCGAGCTGCGCACCTGCGAGACCCGCACCGACGAGGCCTGCTGAACCGCCTTGGTCATGGCCTCGATCACATCGCCGGCCGATCTGTTCGACGAGGCGCTTGACGACGCCGAGCTGGGGGCGGACGAGCTCGCGCCCACCGTGCCCGGCTTGGCCGAGCAACCGATCACCAGGCTGAGCGCCAGCGCGCAACCACCGATGAGAGCCATGCCGCGGTGTGTCATCCTTCTCCTGAACTCTCTAGTCTTTCGGATGTCCCTTGCCCTCCGGACGCCTCATGCCTTCTCAGTGCCCAGCGCCTTCGGGTGTCGCGTGCCTTTCCCGTCGAGCACATCCGACGAATGCTCGGTGCACCGAACCAGTCGCCACACCCGAACCCAGAACCACAGCTGACCACGCCAGACCAGTGGTCGGCTGGCGCCTCGTCGGCCCGAGCCTGCGGACTCACGCCGAACTCTATCCGGGTCAACGCTGGTCCGCCCGAGCTGGGGATCGATCATGAGGGGCCAGAACTGGCCCATTCGGCCCAACGCTAGCCGATTCGCCCCCGACCGCCATGGCCAAGGAAGGGAATCGTTCTCCGCACCCCGGACCAGGAGCCGCTTGAGGCCGGGTTTCGCTCACCGTCCACATCGTCGGGGAACAGCGGTCCATCCGCTGCGGTTGCCAACGGGACCGGACGAAAGGCCCACAACAGGTAGAGTGCATCCGGCGCAAGTTCCCTGCATCCCCGCGATCGAGGCCGTGCTCTGCACGTCCGGCCCCGATGACGCGACATCGTTTCATCAGGTTGTTCACCGAGACGTACCTTGCCCGAGCCTGCGCCGAGCATCCGTTATCTCATCAACAGAACAAGCAGAACGAGGCAGGTTAAGAAGCTGCATGGCAAATTCGTCGTCCTGGGCACCTTTCCGGAATCGCGCATATCTCGTGTTGTGGATGGCCCAGCTCGGCGCCAACATGGGCGGCTGGATGCAGACCGTGGGTGCCCAGTGGTTCCTGGTGCAGGTGGGCGCCAGCGCGGTCTTCATCACGCTGGTGCAAACCGCTACGACGGCGCCGTCCTTGTTGTTCGGGCTTCCCGCGGGCGTCATGGCCGACTCCTATGACCGACGCCGGGTGCTTCTCGTAGCCAATCTCATTGCCGCCACGGCAAGCCTGCTTCTGGCAGTCATTTCATTCGTGCATCTGCTCACGCCGATCGGCCTGCTTGCCTGCACCTTCATGCTCGGTTGTGGCATGGCGCTCAATGCCCCCACCTGGCAGGCTGTCATTCCCTCGCTGGTTCCGCGCAGGCAGATCCCGGCCGCCACCGCCCTCGGCTCGGTCACCATCAACGCCGCACGCGCGCTAGGTCCGGCTCTGGCCGGGTTCCTCGTGGCACTGGCCGGCACCTCGGCCGTCTTCGCGGTGAATGCGGTCGCCTATGTGCTGGCCGTGGTCGCCGTGCTCACCTGGAAGCGTCCACCTCAGCGCCCAGCGCGACGCGAGCCCTTCCGGTCGGCGTTGTTCTCGGGGATGCGCTATATGCGTGCGGCACCCCATGTGAACCGCATCATGCTGCGTACGGCGTTGTTCATCGTGCCGGCTTCGGCGATCTGGGCCTTGCTTCCCGTGGTGGCCCATGGACGCCTGCAGATGGGCTCGGGCGGCTATGGCGTGCTGCTGGCATGCCTGGGCGTTGGCGCCCTGAGTGGAATCTTCGTGCTGCCCGCGCTGCGCGAGATCATCAGCGCCAACAAGATCGTGGTCATCGCGTCCGTCGCCTATGGTGCCGGAACAGTGGGTGCCGCCCTGCTGCCCAGCTGGGGCGCTGGCGTCTCGCTGGTGATCGCGGGCGTTGCATGGATGTGCAATTTCACGACCTTCAATTCTCTGCTTCAACTCACCCTTGCCCCCTGGGTGCGAGCCCGGGGCATGGCCATCTATCTGATCATCGTGATGGCAGGGCAATCACTCGGGGCGCCGCTGTGGGGCGGCATCGCCACCCTGTGGACGGCCCAGATCTCCTTCCTGGTGGCCGGCGGCCTGCTGCTCATCTTCGTGCCGATCTCAGTGCGGCTATGGCCCATCCGCCCCCGCACCGGCGAGCTTGATCGCAGTCACGATCTGATCACGCACAATTTGTCGATGGCGGAGTCGGTTGACCCATCCACCGGGCCGATCGAGATCCAGGTGAGCTATCGGGTGCGTCCTGAGCAGGCGCCACGATTCGTCACGGCGATGGATGCCGTGCGCCTGTCACGGATGCGCACCGGTGCCAACTTCTGGGAGCTGACCCATCGTCTGGAGGATCCCGGCCTGTTTTTCGAGCGGTATTCCGTGCCCACCTGGGGTGAATATCTGCTCCAGGAAACCCAGCGGATGACCGGGCATGACCGAGCGAATCTGCGTGCCGCGCTTCGGCTCACCTCTGACGCTCCCCGAGTGCGCAGGGAACTACCGGCGGACGCCCCGATCGCGGGCGTTCCGGCCCTCAGCGAGCTGGACGATCATCCGATGGGTGATCTCAGACCCCGCGTCCCCAGCCCGCATCCCTCCGTCGGAGACGCCTCCACCCACGACGGTCCGACTGACGACATGCCAGACCCGCGGGCGGGCCGAAGCAGCACCCCGGCGTAGTGGACGCCGAGATTCGACTCTCGCGAGCGGCGCGGGAAATCTCAACGTAGCCCGTCGCGCACCCGATGGCCCCGCCAATAGCCGATCAGCGACAGAATGATGATGAACGCCAGGGTCCCAAGGGTGAGCGCTTCGAAGGCGCCGTAGGAGACACCCGAGGCCTGCGAGAAGTCATAGGGCAGCCCGAAGAGCCTCTCCAAGGTGCCGGGGAAGATTGACGCCCACGAGCCCAACGCCACCAGCGCCGTGGTGATCACGCACATGGTCACGAAGAACCAGTTCGGGCCGGCCTTGAAGGGACGCACCACATCGGGTTCATGCAGCCGCAGACGCATCGCGGCGGGGATGATCAACAGATAGCTGAACAAATAGGTGGTGATCGCCACGCCCAGCACCACATCGAACAGGGCCGCTGACGATCCGGTGAGCTGCATCGCCGCCAGCATGAAGGTGGTGGAGACGACACCCGACAGCAGGTTGACGCGGATCGGCGTGCCCAGCCGAGGGTTGAATCGTCCGAAGAAACCTCCGAAGAAGGAGCCATCGGCGGCGGCCATCGCCTGCATGCGGTCACTCATGATCATCCAAGCGGCACCCTGCCCGATATTGGCCAAGGTGAACATCACCACGGCGAGCACCATCATCGGCTTGGCCGCTGGCCCGTACACCGAGAACACGGTGGCCACGGCGTTCAGCAGCCCGGAGACGCCGTCAATCGAGCTCGGCGGCACCACCAGGATGATGGCGAAGACCGGAACGAGGTAGAAGAAACCCGCCATCGCTGAGGAACGCATCACCGATGTGGCGACGTCACGTGAGGCATCCTTCATCTCTCCCGAAGCGCTTGACGAGCCCTCGAAACCGAGGAAGGCGAAGATCAGCAGCGGCACCAGGGTGATGAAGCCGGCGCGGGTGGGCGCAAATGAACCGAGGGTGATCGGCTGGAAGCCCCGGCTGATCCCATAGATCACGGCCGTGATCACAAAGAAGCTGATGAAGGTGAGCTTGAGGATCGCGCCGACGGTGGGGATCCACTTCGCCTTGGCCAGCGACAGGATGGCGGCCAGCACGGTGATCCAAATGAAGCAGAGCTTGAAGGCGTAATCAGCGGGCGAGCCCTCGGCGAAGTGCACCAAGTGATTGCGGGCTGCCTCGGCGTTGAGGAAGGCCATCGACCCGCCGACCCATACCGGCTGGGTGATCCAGGTGAAGGCCGACGCCACGGCAGCGACGGGACGCCCGAAAGCGCGACGCACCCACAGATAGACGCCGCCCTCTCCAGTGAAGGCGGCCCCGGTCTCAGCGAAGATCAGGGCATAGGGAATCACGAAGATGATGATGAGCACGACGAGCCAAGTGAAGGTCTGCGGGCCCTCCGCGCTCACCGAACCGAGCATCTCCAGGCCCACGACGGCTGAGACGATGAGGAAGACGATGTCGAAACGCCCGAGCGTGCGCTGCAGACGGGTGGTCTGCCGATCAGCCATCCGGGTATTGACTTCCTGATCCGACCTGGCCACTGTCTTCCTTCCCCGGCCGATGCCCTACCGACCACGGGGAATCGTAGTGGGCCCGCAGCGGTGACACGATGTGCGTCCCACCCTGTCGACGCGGACGGCGGATCGATTGTGGGCGGCTAGAGCCCGTCTGCCAGTTTTCGGTGCGGATCGGGATAACCAGAACTGCGGGTTGCGATGACCAGAGCACGCAGAGGCCGACCCTCAAACGGTGGGGTCGATGGGCTGATGGCCCATGCCTGTGCAACAGCGCGTTGCCCTTACTGCACAGCCGCGACCCATGGCCGAGCAGAGCCGATCCACCCGCCGCCCACGGTCCGCGGATCACCGGATCCACGCTCGGTCAATCGCGTCGGCACGCAGAAGCCCTAGGCTGGTGAGCCATGGCCCTGGTCGTATGCGGGGAGGCGCTGATTGACCTCATTCCCGACAACTCCCGCGCTGGCAACAGCCAGTCGTCGTATTGGCAGGCCCACTCGGCCGGCGGACCGCTCAATACGGCTGTCGCGGCAGCCAGATTGGGAATGGACAGCCGCTTCCTGGGTCGCTTCGGGGTGGACGGTTTCGGGGCCCAGCTGCGTAACCACCTCAAGGCCAATGGCGTGGACGACTCGCTGAGCGTGCAAACCTCAGCCGGTTCCACATCGTTGGCAGTGGTCACGGTCGATTCCAACGGTGCCGCCCGCTATGTCTTCCATCTTCGAGGCACGGCCAACTTCGGCTGGATGCCCGCAGAGCTCCCCCAGCTCAGCGCTGCCGACTGTCTGCACACCGGATCTTTGGCTGCACTGGTGGAGCCTGGCCGGTCGACCCTTCTCGACTATCTCAGCCAGACCCCGGCGCGCCTTTCCTATGACATGAATGTGCGGCCCACTGTCGAGCCCGACCGATCCCGCTATCTGGCCGCGGTGGAGCCCTTCCTGGAATTGCTGGGACGGCGCGGTGGCCTGGTGCGTGCCTCCGACGACGACCTTCGCTGGCTGGCAGATGGGCAGGGTGAGATCTCCGATCTCGCCCGAGCGATGGTTGAGCGCTACCACCTGGAGCTGCTCGTGGTAACCCTGGGCGCGCGCGGTGCTCTCGCTCTTGGCAAGCAGGCTGCGGATCAGCGGGTGCCGGGCTTCCCCACCGCTGTCGTTGACACGGTGGGCGCGGGTGACACCTTCACCGCCGGGTTCCTCCAGGGCTGGCTGCGCCAGGACTCGCTCACCGAGGCCATGCTCCGGGGATGTGCCGCGGCGAGCATCGTCTGCACTCGTGTCGGCGCCGATCCGCCCACCGCCGCCGAGGTGGAGGCACTGCTCGCCACGAAGGCCACCGAGCCCGGTCCCGAGCACTGAGCACTGAGCACTGCCCCCCCCCCCGAAGAACGCTGGCCTACCAAGAATACCGTCACCCGCGCACAGAGAACTCATAACGGATCCCTTGGATGCGCCACCGTGAGCGTCTTAGTCTCTAGACATGGGAATGCCATTTGTGAGCATCGCCGCCGGTACCGCTGCGGTTGCGCTGGGCGGCTGGATGGCGATCATGCGTTTCGTCCCCGAAATTGGCGGCGTGCGCCGCGATGACCTCAGCAAATGGCTGGCGATCGACAGCGCGGAGGCCGCGACCCTGACCGGGTTGAGCCTCACCGCGGTCCTCCACCCCAAGTTCGCCCATCTGTGGGCTCTGGCCGGAACCGCGCTGGTGGCGGGCGATGCGGCTCTGGACGTCAGTCTGGCGCAGCCCGGCCCCGAACGTGACCGCGCCGTGGGAATGGCCGCGCTCGTCGAGATTCCCTCAGCGCTGGCCCTGGGCTCGTGGACCATTCACCGCGAACTCAAGAGGCGTCGGGAGAAGGCTGCCTAACCGTTTCCAGCTCGGTCCATTTACGGCTTTGACGCCGACGACGCCCGAAGCTCGGCAGCGTCAGGAATGCCTCGGCACGCAACGAGGCGACGGACACCTCCACCAGTGACCCCGGTGTGTAGCAGAAATAGCGCGGCTGCCAACGCGGCTGGTATTTCACATTCGAGCGATAGAGGCTGTCGAGTTGCAGGAACCGTGACAGGAACATGAGGAAGTTGTAGGCCACCTTGGTGACAGGGTCGACGCCAAGGCTCTCACCGCGCTCGAAGATATCGCGGAGCACCGCGAAGTTCAGCGAGATGTGGTCCAGATCGTGATCGCGGCCCCAGTCAACCAGCCCGGTGACCATCGATTCCACGACGCCGTTGGGGGCTTCAGGGCTGCGGCGCATGAGGTCAAGGGACAGTCCATGAGTGCCCCAGGGCACCATGTACAACAGCCCGACGACCTTCCCTTCGACCCGGGCGCGCACCAGCACGCAGTCGCCGTCGGCGGGATCCCCGAACCGTCCCAGAGCCATCGAGAAACCTCGTTCGACCGGACCATCACGCCATTCGTCAGCGCGCTCGCGCACCTCGTTGATCTCGGCCTCGGAGAGATCCCTTGCCCGGACGCAGTCCACCACGACACCATCGCGCTTGGCGTGGTTGACGGTATTGCGCACCGACTTCATGGAGCGCCCCTGCAGGCTGAAGTCGGCCACATCGATGATGGCCTCATCGCCCAGATGCAGCACCTCCATGCCTCTGTCGGCCAGCAGTCGACCTGCCTCTTCGCCACAGGCCAGCACCGCGGGCAGCCAGCCATAGCGATTGGCCTCGGCGATCCAGGCGTCGACCACCTCGCCCCACTGCCCGGGTTCCCCGAGTGGGTCGCCGCCGGCCAGGGAGACCCCGCCGATCACCCGATAGCTGATCGCGGCCCGGCCCGACGCGGCGATCATCACGCCGCGGTCGCGTCGCGTGGCGAAATAGTCCAGCGAGCCGACGCGTGGATTCATCGGGATGATCTTCCGCAGCTTGGACTCCTCCTGGGCGGTCAGGGAGTGCGGACCGTCGGAGCTGCGCAAGATCGCCACCAGGATGGCGCCGATCACGAAGACCCCGATCATGAGCATCCCGTAGAACCAGCGGTCTTCCCAGTGGGGACGAATGAACTCCACGGGTCCGGAGATACCGATCATGCCCAGCACAGTTTGCGCGATGCGATCGAGCACGGTGGTGTCGGGAGCCTGCGTGCGATTGGTGACGCTGAGCATGATGGTGCCCAGGGCGATGCCTGTCAGCGGGGCGAGGATCACCGTGGTCCAGATATTGCGCCGGGACCGAGGGTCGGGGATGCCGGTGAAGTGCTGGTGCCCGGCGATGAGCAGCACCAGCACTACGACGCCAGCAATCGCCTCTTCCATATCGAGGCCCTTCACCAGGTGCAGGGCCACTGACAAGGCCACCAGCGCCACCGACAGCCACCAGGCAACGCGCTTGCGGTGCATCAGCCCCGAGCTCAGGGCAATGAGGATCAGCCCCACTAGGGCGGTAGCCATCGCGGCCAACCCCACGACGGCGTGGGAGAGAAACTCGAGCACCAGGCTGATCCGAGGAGAGTTGTGTGGTGCGCTCACCACCCCCACCACATTGATGACGCCGCCGAGCGCGACGAGGGCCGCCAGCACATGGGGGCTGGTGAGCCATCGGATGAATCGCCTCAGCAAAGACACGGTGATCATTGTGCCCCAGCCTGATCAGAGGACCCATTTTCCGGTGAGTCCCCCAGAGCGAACAGACCAATGTCCCAGTGGGGTCCGAGGGATGAACCTGTCGGACACCACCGGGACATCAGCCCTGCACTGTCTGTCGTCATGGATGGGTCAGGTGACAGCTGGCCTTAGGCGACGACGCGTTGCCTCAGCTACGCACGCGGCGCCTGGAGATTCGTCCGGCTGCCACAGCCGAAGCTGCTGCAGCGACCAGGACGGCTGCGCCAAGCCCCAGGGCGGGGCCGGTGGCTGAACCGCTCGTGGAAACCTCCGCGCCGACCGGAGTCGGGGTGGGGGCCTGCGAGGCCGACGCAGCAGGCGTCACCTCAGGAGTCGGGGTGGCACTTGGGGTCGGTGTCGGCGTGGGCGTCGGCTCGGCGGCCAGGGTCACCGCTGCGGCATTGGTCGTGGCCTGGCCGACGCAGTTGGAGAAGACCGCCCTCACCCAAACGGCCTCGGTGGGGGTCACGGTGGTTGATGCGCTGGTCGCGTCGGCGATATCGGTCCACGGGCCCTCCGCGGCTGAAGCCTGCTGCCACTGCACGGTCGGAGTGGCGTCGCCCGTAGCAGCGGCGTTCACCGTCCAGGTGCCGCCCTTCTTCACCTCAGAGCCCTGCGGCTGGGTGGTGATCACCGGGGCCGCGCCCTGAGTGAAGCCGTCCTTGGTCACATTCTGGTGCGCCACGCCGAACTGCGAATAGTTCACCGTCACATCCTTGACACCGCAGCCAGCCGGCGACTTCACGGTCCAGGTGTTTCCGGCCTGGCTCAGGTCGGTGCCCGCATCAGTTCCGAAGAGCACCTGGCTCACCGGCACGGCCGTCACGTCGACAGGGGCTTTTGCGTCGTCCTTGCTGCCATTGCCGATCTGACCATTGCTGTTGGACCCCCAGGCATAGGTTTCCCCGTCAGTGCCCAGTGCCACCACGTGGCCGAAGGTGCCATAGACATAGGTGAGGCTCACCCCTGATGGGAGCGTGACCTCGGTTGGCTTGGTGCTGCCGGTGGTGGTGCCATTGCCCAGCTTGGAACCCCAGGCATAGGTCTTGCCATTCGACGCAGTGGCTACCGAGAATCCCGAGGCCGAGGCGATATTGGTGTAGTGAACGCCGGCTGCCGGAGCGGCTGCTGCCAGGGGAACCGAACTATCGGTGGTGGTGCCATCGCCGATCTGGCCGGAGTAATTGATGCCCCAGCCATAGACGGTGCCATCGTCGCTGAGAGCCAGTGAGCTGGTGTATCCCTCGGCGACCTGCGTGAACTTCACACCAGCTGGTGTCGCCACTCTGGTCGGCGTGCCGCTGGCCCCTTGGGTTGAGTTGGTGCCTAGGTTGCCGGCGCGGTTATACCCCCAGGAGTAGACACTTCCATTAGTGGCCAATGCAATGGCCGTGCCCCGGTTGGCGGCGATCTTGGTGACAGTGACGCCAGCAGGTAGGTGCACCTTCACTGGGTCCTTGCTGGGTTGAGCAACGGTCTCATTGCCCAGCTGGGCCACATCGTCATCGCCCCAGGAATAGGTATTCCCGTCGGAGCCGATGGCATTGACGTGGTAGTCGCCAGCCGCGAAGTCGGTGTAGGTCACGCCGCTGGGCGGGGTCAGCTTCAAGGGTGTGAGGGCCTTGGCCTCGCTGGTTGCATTCCCGAGCCCCGTGCGGTCGTTACCGCCCCAGGTGTAGGTGTTTCCGTCAGTGCCCTGCGCCACGGTGAAATAGGCGCCGGCGGTCAACTTGGTGAACTTCACATTGGTGGGTGTCTTCACCTGCACCGGATACGACCTATCGGTGGTGGTTCCATCGCCCAGCTGGCCGTAGTCATTACGACCCCACGCATAGGTGTTGCCATCCGCACCAATGGCGACGGTGTGGAAATAGCCGGTGACAGCGGTGGTGAAGGTCAGGCCTGAGACCTTGTCGGAGACACTGGTGCCTCCGGTGGTGGGTCCGGTGATCGGGGACGGTGCCGCGGTGGCGCGTCCTGCCGGAGCGATCATCCCGAAGACCACCACCCCCGCTGTAACAGCGCCGACCACACGGGACCATCGGCCCCGCGATCGACGCGGCTTCGTGTGGACAGTCGACATCATTCCTCGTCTCTTGCTGGGCGCATGCGTCCAGCAGTCGTCGTGGACGCTCGTGGGGGGCTCATGAGGAGGAAGAACTCATACGGGCTCGAACTCGGATCCACTCGTGATTGATGCGCACTACCGACCAGGTGGCGCGCCAGCTTGCGATAGCCAAATTATCATCGCGCGCACATACCGCCGAATAAGTCTTGAATTCGTCTCAGAACGCGACAACTAAGAAGCGTCCACCATCGCGAATCGCTTACCAGCACACTCTCCCGAAAGGCGGCGCCAGCGGCAATTCAGGCGCGCAGTGCCGAGTCTGACCGAGCGAGATGAAGACGTCGCACAATTGGCTGGAGGACGGCCTTGAATTCCGTGATGGCAAGGAGTTTCACACCGACAAGAAAGCCGATGAGGAAAACCACCGCGCCGACGATGAGCGCGAGATACTGCGATATCTGGGAACTGGCGGCCCCGCCGGCGATCATTCGTCCAACGAGATAGGCGGGCGTACCGCCCAGCAGCGACGCCACCGCGAGGCGCAGATACAGCCAGACGACCCGTGGCAGCCCGATGCCGTGCATCTGACGGCGGGCATAGCCCATGAAGACCAGGGCCAGCACCGTGTTGCCGGCGATCATGCCGAGGCAGATGATCTCCACCCCATGCGCCGGGTCGAGCCGTTGTGCCGCGAAGCCGAAGCCCACCTGGATCACCGTCACCAGGCACTGCATCCACAGATTGGTGAAGCCCTGCTCGGTGGCGAAGCAATACTGCTGCTGGAAAGTGACGATGGTGAAGGGCAGGAGCGCGGCGGCCATGAGCATGAGCAAGGGCGCGGTGACGGCGGCCTGCGCCGGCGAGATGCCCCAATAAATGCCCCGCACGATGGGATGGGCCAGCGCGATCAGCAGGAAGGCGGCAGGGATGAGTCCCACTGCGGGCAGCGTGAGGCCACGATGCAGCAGATCGCGAGCGTCCCCAAGCCCCACCTCGTCACGCCGTTGCCAGGCGCGGGCGAACTGTGGAAACAGCGCGGTGAGGATCGAGAAGCCGATCAGGGAATAGGGCATCTGGAACAGCGTCATGGCGTTCTGGTAGGCGGCATAGCCAGCCACTGTGGTGCCCTGGGGAGCGCGGTACATCATGCCCGAGGCCACATTGGCGATATAGATACCACCGGCTTGAGCGATGCACAGGGCGATGAAGGTGAGCGCCGCGAAGCGCCCCACCTGGCCGAAGCCATAGCCGCGCAGCCCGAAGCGGGGCGTGTAGCGGAAGCCGATCTTCTTGAGCACCGGTAGCAGCACGAGCGTCTGGGCGATGATGCCCAAGGTGGCGCTGCCCGCCAGCGTCCACACCATCTGCGAGCTCCACACGGCCGGGTCACCCTGTTGCCCCCACAAGCTCAGGAAGACGATCTCGCCGCCGATGGCCACCACATTGTTCACCACTGGAGCCCAGCCGAAGGCGCCGAATGATCCTCGGGCGTTGAGCACATTGCCCAGCACCGCGAACAGCGCATAGAACAGCACCTGCGGCATGCAGATATAGGCGAAGGCGATGCCCAGGTGGAGGCCGGCGCCCTCAAGTTGGTAGAGGACCCGCATCAACACCCCGGCGCCCGCGGTGCACAACACGGCCACCACGAGGATCAGGGTGAGGGTGGCCGTCAGCAGGCGGTCGACGAAGTCCTTGCCCCCATCGGGGCGCTTCATCGCCTTCGTTATCTGGGGCAACAGCACTGCATTGAGAATGCCGCCCGACAGAAGCACAAGAATGTAATTCGGCAGCGTATTGGCAAGCCGGAAGGCGTCGGCGGCGAGCGCCTGGCCCACCACCTTGGCCAACAACATGGCATTGACCATGCCAAGAACTCGGCTGACCAAAGTGCCCGAGGCCATCAACAACGAATTACGGCCAAGGTTCTTTCGATCGGAGGCATCGATCTCAGCGTCGACGGACGCCATATTGGTCATGGTCATCTCGGTGGAGGTCTCATCACTACTGCTGGTGTCCCTGCCCACCGGTTGGGCACTCTTCCCGGGTGCGGCCCCGACCGAATGCTGTGAGCCCCCGCCCGTCGGCGGCCAGGCGTGGACACCGACCGCTGGGATCTGTCCAGTGTCATCAGCGGAATGCGCGGCGCGCCCGGCCCTGCGACTGAGCTGGTCGAAGCTCAGGTCCTCCCCGGAGGCCTGGCTCGGCTGACCCGGCCCCTCGGCTCCCACGCCGGGCGTGTACCCACCGCGAATGAGCCGGCCAGGTGCTGAGCGATCTGATCCGGCACCCGGTTCAGGAGGCTCCTCCAGACCGGGCGTCACCGATTCAGCCTCATCGTGATGGCTCTCGTCCCCCTGCCTTCCCCATCGCAGTCGCCGCGCAGGCTTGTCTGATGCACTGCGTCCGGCACGACGAGGCTGATAGGTCAACGCCCCGTTCCCGCGTAGACGACGGCCTCGCCATTGGTGTCCAGCCCAAAGGTGGTGTGCGCGGCCCGCACGGCGTCGGCCATCTTCGGAGCCTCCACGATCACCGAGATGCGAATCTCCGAGGTGGAGATCATGTCGATGTTGATGTCCTTGGCGGCCAGCGCGTCGAAGAAGGCCGCGGTGACGCCCGGATGGGTGCGCATGCCGATGCCGATCACCGACACCTTGCCGATCTGGTCGTCATAGAGCAGCTCCTCGAAGCCGATCTCGTCGCGCACGGCGTTGAGCGCCTGCACGGCCCGCTGGCCGTCGGTCATCGGCAGGGTGAAGGAGATATCGGTGCGGCCGGTCGAGACGGCGGAGACATTCTGCACGATCATGTCGATGTTGATCTCTGCTGCGGCCATCACATCGAAGGTGCGGGCGGCGCGACCCACCTCGTCGGGCACGCCGACCACGGTGATCTTCGCCTCGCTGTCATCCGACGCGATGCCGGTGATCATGGCCTCTTCCATCTGATTCCCCTTCGCGATGTCGGCATGGCCCTTGACCCAGGTGCCGGGGTTGTCACTGAATGAACTGCGCACATGCACCGCGATTCCCTCACGGCGGGCATATTCGACGGCCCGCAGGTGCAGCACCTTGGTGCCGGCCGCGGCCATCTCCATCATCTCCTCGTAGGTGATCTCGGGAATGCGCTTGGCGGTGGGCACGATCCGTGGATCGGCGGTGAACACGCCGTCGACATCGGTGTAGATCTCGCAATATTTGGCGCCCAGCACTGCCGCCAATGCGATGGCCGTGGTGTCCGAGGCACCCCGACCCAGCGTGGTGACGTCCTTGGTGTCCTGGCTCACGCCCTGGAATCCGGCGACGATCGTCACATTGCCCTGGTCAAGTGACTTCTCGATGCGTCCGGGCGTGATGGTGATGATGCGCGCATCGCCATGGCGTTCCGTGGTGATCACCCCAGCCTGGCTGCCGGTATAGCTGCGCGCCTTCACCCCCAGGTCGTTGAGCGCCATCGCCAACAGTGCGGCGGACTGGCGCTCTCCGGTGGTGAGCAGCATGTCGAGCTCACGGGTCTGGGGCTGGGGGCTCACCTGGTAGGCGAGGTCCATCAGCTCATCGGTCGTGTCTCCCATCGCGGAGATCACGACCGTCACGGCATCCCCGCGCTGCTTGGCCCGGGCGATCTTGCGCGCAACGCGCTTGATCGACTCCGCGTCGGCAACAGACGAGCCACCATACTTTTGGACGATCCTGGACATGGGGTCCTTCCGAACGATCAATGGCCGCCAGTCTAACGGGATGGCGACACAGCCACCCAACCAGACCCCGCCCCAATCATCGTAGGATTTCTTGCCCATCGGCTGACATCCTCAAGCTATCGATTGGAAGTGATTCAGGCATGCCAGCCCATTCAATAGCTACACCCGACCCGCAAATCACAGACAACCGGAACAAACTCAACTTCAAAGCTCCACGCCCCCGAACAACCACAATCAGGGACAGACGAGACTAACCAAAGTACTTCCCGATGGGTGCCATTACGAGCCTTAAGGCAGGCGAAATTAGAGAAATGATTCATTAATCCTAGATCAACCATCAGGCGCTTCGATTAAGCGAGTCCCACACCTCCCACCGACGATCAAATTATCCATTCCCAACTGCCGCCACCCATTGCGTTCGAAGAGGCGCACGAGGACCACTATCCACCCCCGCCATCCCTTCCAAAATGAGAATTTACATCCGACGCCCCAACCCGCCTTAAGGTGAAGCATGTTCGACACCGCAAACATTTCCCCAAAATATCTGATCAGCGATCCTAACACAGCCGGTCTTTGACGAGGTCTTCTCCGACTCACTTGCGACCGTCCACCCCACCCTGTAGCGTGAGATCATGGCCTGAACATCGTCGTCAGAGCCATATACCTAGTGGATAAAGGAGTCTACTATGTCAACACTGAAGAAGGTGCTTGCTCTCGCATTTGCCTCTAGTTCTCTATTCTGTTTCTCCGCCACAGCTGCGGAAGCAAACACTCTACCCGAGCAATTACCATCCATGAAGGCACCCCAAAGCATGACCACGGGAGTTCCGGGGCAAATCTCCCTCTTATCAAGCTATTCCGTAAAATCTGCCAAATTCGACTGGGGAAACTTACTGAATCTACTGCCAGGCCGACAGTGCGCGCCGCCCAATGGTTGCTAGAACAGAATTGAGCGCGCCGCCCCCCCGACTAGTCTAAGATCGCTCATTATTCCCTCTATGCAGGAACCACTAAACGCATAAGACGCGTCACTTTCTGGCGGGGAGGACATCCAGAGACTTCCCCGCCAGAAGCTGACAGGCCGCATCATTCAACCGGTCCCGGGAAATTGACACGATGACACACATCAGATCATTTGAGACGATATGGCCCGCTGAGTAGCCCCCGAGCGGAGAGGAGCTACCGCCAAGCATCGGGGTAACACAGCACCCGGAGGGAGCCCAAGCACACCCACTCATGCCCGTTCGACACCAAGAAATTGAAAGACCCGGAACATCGCCAATCTATCTCGTGGCACGACATTGATTGAGCCCGAGATTTTGCACCGCCTTGCTTATTGAGATCCACCACAGAAACAAATAGTGACCTCCCTGCAAAGAGTGAGGCCAGGTCTGCGGTAGTTGAAAACACATTTCTTTTCGCAGGAGATCCCAAAGCTTGGGATGCTACGACCAATGCATCCACTTCTGATTCATTCAACCCGAAAAACTTGAAGTACGTATCTCCACCGAGGAGAATCCTCGCTATTTGCACGCTTGCTCTACAATTATTATTCGCACCCTTCAATGCAGCTTTATCTGGGCTCCATATCGCGCACGTAGTAGTCATCCTACAATAACACAATAGCCTGCATGCGGCGGCTCTTTCCACAACGGAGTGCTCTACCTCTAGCCCCATTCCTAGGATACGTGAAGAATAAATTTCCATCATGCTCTGCGATCAAGAACGTATAATTTTAAATACTCTAAAATATCCTGGTTTTGCATCGTCCTTATGCGAATCTGCCCGCTTCAGCGCTATGACCTAGAAGGGGCACCCCCATTGGATATCTAGTACTATGCTCGTGAAGCCCCGTAATACTCGGATTTCAAAAGCATGGCTTTTTAGACATTGACTATTTGAGTTATTCTCTAGGAGAGAGCCCCACAAAACCGTGAAGCGGTGCGGCCGCCCCAGATTGATCAATCGAGAGAGTCGGCATCGTTTGCTGCAAGGGGTCAAGTGACCTCGATTCTTATAGTGAGAAGGACAAGGCGCGGTTCGCCCCGACCCCTCGATTCACCTTAAGTCTTATCGCAGATTCTGCGGGCCCGGCCATCGAAGGCACTTACGCTGCGGAAGCCCCTTGAGCCAGGCTTTGTTGCGGTAGAGCCTTTGGGGAAAGCGCACTGGATTTGATCTTCCTCAAACAATCGATTGGATCCACTTCAAGGACCGGAAGATCGAACGTATGTTCGGGCATAGGTCATGCCGGACTGCTCTGCTTGCTACCCATGTCCCCTTTGCGAATACTCTTCGCAGGGACAGCTCATGAGGGGTCGATCCCCTAGTATTTCGTCCATGACCGTTCGCTGGGGTATCGCAGGGTCGGGACGCATCGCCCGCATCATGGCCGCCGAGTTCGCCGCTGCCGAGCGCGCTCAACTCGTTGCGGTGGGCTCGCGCAGCGCTGAGCGGGCGACTGCCTTCGCCACTGAGTTCGGTCTGGCGCATGCCCATGGGTCGTACCGAGAGCTGCTTGACGATCCCGAGGTGGACGCCATCTATGTGGGCACGCCGAATGCGCAGCACTATGCGTTGGCGCTGGCGGCGATTCGCGCCAACAAGGCGGTGCTGGTGGAGAAGTCGATGACCTGCCAGGTGCAGCACACCCGTGAGCTGGCCCGCGCTGCCCGCGAGGAGGGTGTCTTCGCCATGGAGGCCATGTGGACGCGCTTCCTGCCGGCGATCCGCACGGCGCACGAGGCGGTGGCCACCGGACGGATCGGCGACATCACCTGCGTGCAGGGCGATCTGTTCGCCTACAGAGCCTTCGATGCCACCGATCGGCTGTTCGCGCCCGGGCTGGGTGGTGGCGCGATGCTCGACCTGGGCGTCTATGCGCTCCACTTCGCGCAGGACTTCCTGGGCGATCCGATTGCCGTGGATTGCACCGGCCGCCTCACCGAGAGCCGCGTGGACGCCGGCTCATCGATGCAGCTGCGCTATGCCTCGGGTGCGACGGCGCAGTTGAGCATCTCGCTGGAGGCATATGGGCCCGGGCGCATGACCATCACGGGCACCAAGGGCTTCATCGAGGTGGAGCCGCGCTTCCATCACCCGACGACGATTGTGGTGCACGCGGGCGACGCCGAGCCCGAGACGATCACCAAACCCTTCCCCGGACGCGGCTACCGGCTGGAGCTCACCGCGGTGAGCGAGGCGATCGAGGCGGGCCTCACCGAACACCCCTTCGTGCCCCTGGATGATTCCATCGCAGTGGCCGGCGCGATGACCCACGCGCTCGAGCAGCTGGGTTATCGTCCGACCGACGACGAAGATTTCTGAGGATCGGTTCTGCCGCGCGGTGGCCATCCCGATTCGCCGGGCTGCCACCGGCACGGGACTGGCCTTGTTTCTTCGCCGCCATTCCGACCAGCTCATTCACGCGGGAGGATGCTCCGCCGCCGGAACGCAAGGAACCCGATGACGAGAGCCACCACGGCGATTGACGCGGCAACAAGCAGCATCGTGGCGCTGCTGGTGCCGTGTTCATCGAACAGCTTGTTGCGGGCAACCATCGCGTGGTCGCCCACGAGCCACTTCGTGGTGACCAGCGTGGAGACGATGTAATACGCCACCGCGGCCACGAATGCCGCGAGCGGATGGATGAGGACCGACAACACGATCTGGACCATGGCCAGCGCCAGTGAGGTCGCAACACAGGCGAGCAAGGCCAGCTGAACCTGCCCGGGCGACAACCCGGCGACGTTGAGGCCGTTCAGCGCCAGCTCAAGAAAATCCTGCGGCACACCGCAGAGGCCACCGGTGAACAGGCCGAAGACACACCACACGAGGACCGCACCCAGGTAGAAACCGAGCACGCCAAGCAGAGTCCATCCCCACATGGCGGTCCACCAGGAGAGTCTGCTCCCAGCCCGGAGCAGCACCTGTAGACCCTGACTGCTCACACTGCGAAAGGGCGAGGACGCGACGATCAGGCAGAGCAGCAGTTGGGGCAGCAGCCACGCCATCGGCACGGCGATGACGGCACCCGGCACCGGTGTCCGAATGCCCGCATAGGCATTGAGCGCATAGTCGATCCACCGGGGTTGTCCGTCGATCGGCAACTGAGACGCCTTGAGCACCATTGCCCAACAGAGCACCGCGAACAGCACGACGCTGGCCCCATAGATTCCTGCCGTGCGCGGCAGGCCGACCCTTAACCCGTACCCGAGAGCCCCGAGCGTGCGACGCCACCCTGACACATCGTGTGGCCTCACAGCGCCTCGTCACGTCTGGCCCGGACCATGAGGAATCCGACGACGGCCCCCATCGCCACGAGCCATTCGGCCGCGATGATGGCCAAGGAGATGTCCCTGGCTGGTTGATCGGGCCGCATGAATGAGAGCGGAGAGAATCTGCGGGCATTGGCAAAGTTATCGACGATGATCACCATTACTTCAACGATGACGAGCAGCAGGAACGAGGACATCAGCACGACGATCCTATTCTTCACGAAAAAGCCGACCACCAACGGAATCAGCCCCAGACAGCCCGACCACAGGAAGATGATCGCCAGATATCCCAGCACATATAGGAGTGGCTGACCATAGAAAACGTCGGCCCACATTGAACGAACACCAATCGAATACGAACCGAGTTCGGGTACTGGCCGCAATGCCGGCAGCAGAGCAGCAGCAGCCAAGAAGTCGAGGAGATAGGGAATGACCACGCTGACCCCGGCGATGCAGAAGGCAGTCACCTGCCGCGCCAGATAATACTGACTGCGGCTGGTCCGGGTGACCATATTGATGTCATATCCCGATCTGCGGTCGGCCGCCAGCGATGCCCCATAGGGGATCGACGCCAAGAGAGGGAACAGCACCGACAGGAGAAGCGCCGGCCTTCCCGACAGATTGGTTCCCATCCACCCGTCATACAACGACAAGGGATAGGCGCCCTTGCCGGGAACGAATTGATCATTGTTCCGCATGGCACCGAGCACGTTGGTGCTCACATGCCACGCGGCCAGGCCCACGCCGATCAGGCAGATGATCAGGAAGTTCTTGCCGCCGAATGCCCTACGGAACTCAACGGAAAGCACTCGTGTCAAGCCAGTCATCTGCGCTCACCCGGCCTTTGGCAGGAGGAATTGGTAGCTGTCCGGATAGCCCCGCGAGCTCACGACAAACTCGCGCTGGTCGAGATGGCGCCATGCGTCAACACTGAACGCATCGCTGCGCAGCGGGGCTGCCATTGTGATGACTTGCCGGGCACGGGGTGCCACGGTCGGGTCTACTCCTTGGCCGGGAGCGAGCATCCGCATCAGGTCGCGGTCAGGAACGGCGCTCCAGGCCCCCGACACCAAAGAGAACCCCTCCAGCGGGAAGACCTGCGGGCTATCCGTGTCGTTGACCACTTCGACAGTGGCGACCAACACCCTGATTCCTTCCTCGGTCAGGTCAGAACGTGCCTTGGTGCTCTTGATCCGTTCGCGGAGCTGACCTCCGTTCAACAGTTCGGCGTCCAATGCCGTAATCCCCAGGCCGTTAAACACCAGCTGGGTGCCCGGCTCCACCAAGTGTGCAGTGGCAGCTGGCCATCGCTTGTTGACGGACGTGATCTGCCACGCGAGTCCAACCCCCAGGAGTGCGACGAGGAGCAGTGAGATCGCCACGATCAAGCGCTTGCGCGTGATCATGGCAGTGCCCTTCGCGGCTTGGATGCGGCCTGCTCATCAAGGAATCGATGCCCCACCAGCTCACCGGCGTCAATGTCGAAGACCTCATCGCACAGGATTTCCAGGTCTTCTCGATTGTGAGATGCCAGGACCACCAGCGCGCCCGCCCCGCGGCGATCGGCGAGCAGTTCTCGCAGCTGTTCGACCCCGTCGCGATCAAGACCATTGCCGGGCTCGTCCACGACGATCAGGCGGGGATCCTCCATCAGGGCCGCGGCAATCCCGAGCCGCTGCCGCATTCCCAGGGAGAACTTGCGGTAGGGCCGCCGATCCTCCGGGTCCAGCCCAATGGAGGCCAGGGCCGCGCGAATGTCGGTTTCCGTCGCCTGCTTGCGAATGGCCGCGAGCAGCCGAAGATTTTGCAGCGCGGTCCGCTCACTGAGAAATGCCGGATTCTCAATCAAGGCACCCACATGGGGAGGAAATGAGATATCCCGCCCGAGCCTGCGGCCGTCAATCAGGACCTGTCCCTTGGATGGCCTGAGTAATCCACAGATGGCCCGCATGAGCATTGTCTTTCCAGAGCCATTGGGTCCGCGCAGACCATAACTACGCCCGCCCACCAGGCTCATCGACACATCTTTGAGAACCATGTGGCCACGGATCGTCTTCGAGACGTGGTCAACGACGACGCTCGTGGCCGGCAGCTTGTTGCGTGATTGACCTGCCATGTCGACCGAAGAATCGGAGGCCATTACCAAACTCCGCTCAACTGAAGGTTAATAGACCTCATCGTGGTGACTCCTGAGCTCTTGAGAGAATATGACGGGGACTTCATTCGCCGGTGAACCAAATAGCCTTGCCACCGACAAGCTGGAGGTGAAACACAACCGACCAACCATGGCTGCCGCCAACAATTGCCGACTCTAGCAATACTGCTTCAGTGGTCATCGCGAATTTTACAAGTGGCTGGCCGCAGGCGTCAACGAAATATGAGGTATTCGCCTCGTTCCGAGGTCATGGGACCCCTAGGCCCGCACCGGCACCGGAGGTTCGGGCGCACTCCAAAGCCAACGCGCAACGCAAGATGTCCCGCCGCCTTCCGGCAACGGGACATCTTCGCGCTATCGCTGTGTCTTCCTTCAGATCATCCGATTCACACCGGCTGTTCGGCCTTCACCACCTGCACCGAGACCTGGGCCTCGTCGTCGCTGCGCCAGCCGGGCTCAGGGGCGGCCTCGCGATGCATCGACGTGGCGAGCACCTCGCCGGCGATGAAATCGGCATGGGTTTCGATGGCCCTGGCCAGCTCGTCGTCGGACGACGACCATGCCAGATCGATGCGATCGGAGACGTCCAAGCCTGCGGCCTTGCGCGATTCCTGCACGAAGCGGATCATCTCGCGGGCCTTGCCGGCGCTCACCAGCTCGGGGGTCATCGTCAGGTCAAGGGCGATGGTATCGCCCTGCACATCGGCCACCGACCAGCCCTCACGCGGACGCTCGGTGAGGAAGACATCGTCACCACTCAGTTCGACGTCACCCACACCCTCCACGGCAAGGGTCGTGGTGCCTGAAGCCAGCTGCTCGGCCAGCCGGGCCGCATCGGCCGAGGCGATCGCCTTGGCCACCACGGGCGTCTGCTTGCCGTAGCGCTTGCCCAGCGCCCGGAAATTCGCCTTGGCGCTGTACTCCACCACATCGCCAGCCGATGCGAAGGAATCCAGCTCCTCCACATTGAGCTCGGAGGTGATCTCCCCCACGAGTTCGGCGTCAAGCTTCGCCAGCGCGGCCGAACTCACCAGCGCGCGCGACAGCGGCTGACGGGTCTTCACCTTCGCTTCGGCACGGGCGGCACGACCCACCTCGACCAGCCGGCGGGCGGTCTCCATGGCGTCATCGAGCTGCGCGTCGATCAGCGCGGTGTCGGCCTTCGGCCAGGTGGTCATGTGTACCGACTCGGCGGCACCGGGCTGCGTGGGGCGGTACATCTCCTGCCACACCTTCTCGGTGATGAACGGCGCCAGCGGGCACATCAGCCGCGTGAGCACCTCAAGGGTCTCGTGCAGCGTCCACAATGCTCCGGCATCGCCGTCCCAGAAGCGACGACGCGAACGGCGCACATACCAATTCGACATTTCATCGATAAAGCCTGAGATCAGCGATCCGTAGCGCTGGGTGTCGTAGTTCTCCAGCGCATCGGTCACGTCGGCGACCAGCTGCTGGGTGGCCGAGGCCAGCCAGCGATCGAGCACATGGCGGTTGGCCACTGCCGGGGCGTCGCCGTCGGGCGTCCAGCCGTTGGCCCGGGCGTACAGGCTCTGGAAGGCAACGGTGTTCCAGTAGGTGAGCATCACCTTGCGCACCACCTCTTGCAGGGTGGTGGGGCCCACGCGACGCGCCGACCAGGGGGAACCGGCGGCGGCCATGAACCAGCGCACCGCGTCGGCGCCGTGGTCGTCCATGAGCGGGATCGGCAACAGGATGTTGCCCAGATGCTTGCTCATCTTGCGGCCATCCTCGGCCAGGATGTGACCCAGGCAGAGCACGCGCTTGTAGGCCGATTCGCCGAAGACGAGCGTCGGCACGGTCATCATCGTGTAGAACCAGCCGCGGGTCTGATCGATCGCCTCGCAGATGAAGTCGGCGGGGAAATGCTGCTCGAACTTCTCCTGGCTGCCCTCCACCCACGGATAACCCCACTGGGCGAACGACATCGAGCCCGAATCGAACCAGGCGTCGATCACCTCGGGCACGCGACGATAGGTGCCCTGCTCGCCGTCCAGCTGGAAGGTGACATCGTCAACGAAGGGACGATGCGGGTCCATATCGGCCAGGTCGGGATTGCCCGCCAGCTTCGCCAGCTCGGCACGCGAGCCGACGCAGTACAGCTTGTCGGTCTGATCGTTGCGCCAGATCGGCAGCGGCGTGCCCCAATAGCGAGTGCGCGACAGCGCCCAGTCGATGTTGTTGCGCAACCAGTCGCCGTAGCGACCCCATTTGATCGACTCGGGATGCCAGATCGTGTTCTCGTTCTGGTCGAGCAGCTCCTGCTTGCGCTGGGTGGTGCGGATGTACCAGCTCGGCTGGGCGTAGTAGATCAACGGCGTGCCGCAGCGCCAGCAGTGCGGATAGGAGTGCTTGTACATCACGGTCTTGAGCAGGATGCCGCGCTTGGTCAGATCGTCGATCACCTTGGGATCGGCGTCCTTGAAGAACAAACCACCCACCAGCGGCAGATCGGCCTCGAAGGTGCCGTCGACGCGGATCGGGTTGATCACCGGCAGGCCATTGGCGCGACCCACCTCCATGTCGTCGGCGCCGAAGGCGGGCGCCTCGTGCACCAGTCCGGTGCCGTCGTCGGTGGTCACATAGTCGGCGGTGAGGATGTAGTTGGCGCGCTTGTCGAAGGGCACGAAGTCGAAGGGACGCTCGTAGTCCCAGCCGGCCATCGCCGCGCCCTGCTTCTTGTCCACCACATGCCAGACCGGCTTGCCCTCGTCGTCATGCTCGCCAAGCACGGCATCGAACAGCGGCTCGGCCACCACGAGCTCCTCATGGCCATTGGATGCCAGCACATAGTCGACGTCGGGGGCCACGGCCACTGCCGTATTGGAGATCAGCGTCCAGGGCGTGGTGGTCCACACGGCCAGCTTGGCACCGCGCTCGGCCCACGGCCCTGAGGTCAGCGGGAAGGCGACGTAGATCGACGGCTCGGTGACCTCCCGGTAGCCCTGGGACACCTCGTGATCACTCAGCGCGGTCTCGTCGTGGGGGCAATAGGGGGTGACGCGGAAGTCCTGCACCAGCAGGCCGTCGTTGAAGATCTTCTGCAGCGCCCACCACTCGGAGTCGACGTACTCGGGGGCCATCGTCCAATAGGCCTCGTCCATGTTGACCCAATAGCCCATGCGACGGGTGAGGTCGGCGAACTCGTCGACATGCTCGGTGACCGATTCGCGGCATTTCTCGTTGAAGCGCGCGATGCCGTATTCCTCGATCTCGTTCTTGTGATCGAAGCCGAGTTCCTTCTCGACGGCGAGCTCCACCGGCAGGCCATGGCAGTCCCAGCCAGCCTTGCGGTCAACGCGGAAGCCCTGCATCGTCTTGTAGCGGGGGAACATGTCCTTGAACACGCGCGCCTCGATATGGTGCGTGCCGGGCTGACCGTTGGCGGTGGGCGGGCCCTCGTAGAAGTTCCAGCGCGGGCCGCCTTCGGAGGCCTCCCACGACTTGGTGAAGGTGTTGTTCTTCTCCCACAGGGCGATGATCTCGTGGTCCATCGCGGGCAGGTCGATACGCGCCGGCACGGCGTGATAGCTGTGCCCGAAACCCGTCGGGTCAGCGGCCTCGACGTTCACCCCATCATTGTTCGGAGCTTCATTCTTCGCAGGAGTGCGCTCAGAGCTGGTCGTCATCGTTCCTCTTCGTCGTCTACGTCTGGGACGTGATTCACGAAGGGACGAGAGACCTCGGCGCTCGGCGCCTTGGTGGCCCGCGGTACCACCCTCCTTGGAGACGCCCGAAGGCGTTCCCACTTGCTTGCTGGCCGCTGCCGGTTCTACTGGGCCACGCTGGGCTGTTCTTCCGGCGGCTCGGGAGTGATTGCCCCGTCAACGCCGTGCGACCCAGCCAGTCTAGCCACGTGCCTGATGTACCGATGCGCAGCGATCAGTGGCGGGACGCAGGCCACGGCACTGGTGAGCCTGCGCTCAGGCGCTCTGGTCGGCCGGTTCCTCGTCGTTGACATAACGACGGCCGCTGAAGGCGCGGCCCAGCGTCACCTCGTCGGCGTATTCGAGATCGCCGCCCACAGGGAGTCCCGAGGCGAGACGGCTCACGCGGATGCCGGGCGTCTCGCCGAGCAGGCGCGAGATATAGGTGGCGGTGGCGTCGCCCTCGAGGTTGGGGTCGGTGGCCAGAATGATCTCGGAGACCTTCGGGTCTTGGAGACGCCGTACGAGCTCGGCGATGCGCAGATCGCCGGGACCCCGTCCGTCGATCGGGCTGATCGAGCCGCCAAGCACGTGATAGAGACCGCGGAACTCGCGGGTGCGCTCGATGGCCATCACATCCTTGGACTCCTCGACCACGCAGATGGAGCTGTGGTCGCGGCGCGGGTCGCGGCAGATGCGGCAGATGTCAGAGTCGGTCACGTTGAAGCAGATCGAGCACAGATGCGTGCCCGCCTTCACCGTGCGCAGCGTAGTGGCCAGCTGCTCCACATCGGCCTGGGGCTGGTCGAGCAGCCAGAAGGCGATGCGCTGGGCACTCTTGGGGCCCACGCCCGGCAGCCTGCCGAGCTCGTCGATCAGATCCTGGATAGGTCCGTCGTACACGTCAAAGACCCAGCGATCCCAGGTCGGGCATCACTTTTTCGGCTTCCGCAGCGGCCTTCGTGGTGGCATCGCGGACGGCGGCCACCACCAGATCGGCCAGGCCCTCGGCGTCGTCGGGGTCGATGGCCTCGGGCTTGATCACCAAGCCGGTGAGCACTCCGCCGCCGGTGACGGTTGCCTCCACCAGACCGCCGCCGGCGGTGCCGGAGAAGCTGGCGTTCTGCAGATCGTCGCGGGCCGCCTGCAGCTGCACCTGCATCTGCTGGGCCTGCTCGAGGAGCGCGTTCATATCCATGCCTTCGGGGAACATCTGATGCCTTTCACAAGTTCGCCAGAGTGCCTGACGCATTGGTTGTCTTGCTCTACGTTCACTGCCGGTGCCGCGCTTTCCCGGGCCGCCGTGCATCTGAATGTACGGGGCGCGCAGGCCGTGAGCGGCTCAACCGGCTTGTTCATTCTACGTGGGCGCACTGACGCGACGCCGGGGCGCGCCATCCGGGGCGCGATCAGCCGTGCTCGATCTCCTCGATCACTTCGGCACCCAACTCGGATATGAGCAGCTCGGTGGCCGATTTCCCCGATTCGTCAACATCAGGGTCGTTCATGCTCACATCTGCGTCGGGATCATAGGGCGGCTCCTCGCCGGCCATCGGTTCATCGCGGACAATCTCGTGACGGGCCTGTGCGCTGAACGAATTCGCGGCCTGAGGTGATGTGGCGCGGTCGGAGACCTCGGCCGGCGGCTCGCTCCAGGGGTCGGCCCCCGGATCACGCTGACCGGTGGGCATCGGTGACGCCTCGTGGGCAAGATCGGGGATCCGATGCCGGCGGTGTCCTCTGCGATGGGTCGACGGAGCGTTATCGGGGGCGGCGGCGTGGGGTCCGGGCTCGTGCTGTGGCGCCCCCGCTTCCTGCGGCAGGGTCGCGCTCTGTGGGGCCACAGCTTCCTCCTGCGGCGCTCTTCCGCCGTAGGGAGCCGCAGTGTTTTGGGGCTCAGCGACATTCTGCGGCGCAGCGGCAACCCGAGGAGCGGCTCCGTTCTGGGGCGGGGCAAATCCTTGCGGCGCTCCCCCACTCTGTGACCCGGCAACGGTCTGCGAGTCCAATCCTTGGGCCACCTCGGTCACCTGATCGGATGGCCCCTGTGGCGTGCGAGTGGCCTGAGGCTCCGCCTGTGCGGCCGCAGCCGCTGGGCGCTGTCCCGAACCCGATGCTCCGACAGCTCCTGCTCCCCCGGCTACCGCCGGGTTCTCTTCGGTGCTCACATCGGGCGACGGACCATCTGCTCGTTCGCCGCCCTCAGCGGGGGGGCCTTGTTGATCCCTCTGTCGTTGATCCCTCTGTCGTTGATCCCTCTGTCGTTGATCCCTCTGTGCGGGGCCGGGAGGCCTGTGGTCGGGGCGGTTATCGGAGACCGTCCCATTGCCCGGGATCGACCTATCGCTTGGGGCGGGACTGTCGCCCGGGTCTGGGCTGTAGTTCGCGGCCGAGCCGGAACTCGCGGTCGGATTGGCGTTCGCGGCTGGTCGCTGGCCTGGTGCCGGACGCTGCGCAGCTGGTTCGCCGGAGCGGGCCTCATTCATCGCGGCGGTGCCCTCCACCACACAACGGATCGGCAGATCGGCACCGACAACATCGATGAGGGCGTCGCGCAGCACATCTTCGGAACCGCGCTGCTGGAAACTGTCCCTGGCCCCAGCCGAGTTGAACACCAGTGTGATGCCATCGGCCTCGGCCTGCAGCACCTGGGCATTCTGGCTGAGCAGAATCCAGGTGAACCGGCGTCGGCCCTTGACGGCGGTGAGCACATCCGGCCACAGCCTGCGCAGCTCGGCGGTGTTCAACCTTCCCGGAGCGGACTCGGGAGCCTGTTCCGACGAGGGTGTGGGCGCATTCGACGCGCTGGGGCCCTGACCTTGGACGGCCGAAGGACCCGATGTGGCACTGTCCGCGGTCACGGCGGGCCCAAAAGCGGTGCCGGGTTCAGGAGCCGCCTCTCCGCGCGACGGCCGCACAGACGCAGACGGCTCGGGCGGGCGAGGAGCGGTCGGCGCTCCTGATGTCGGCGAAGCGGCGGGCGTCTCAGGCATCCGAGACGTGCCTCGTGGATTGGCCGCCGGCCCTAGCTCTTGGGATGTGGCTGACATCTCTGGCCCTCGAGACGTCGCTGGCGCTGCAGGCTCATGAGCGGCGGGTGTGGCGGCAGGCTGCCCGGATCGGCTCGGCGTCTGCGCCGGAGCGATCGGATGACGCTGGCGCGGAGGACGCTGCTGGGTCGGTGCATTGCCGGCGGCAGGCCGGTGCCCACCGCTGACATCTGCTTGGTCGTCCCACTGCGGCGAAGCCGGCTGTTCGGGCGCCGACTCGTCGCTGACGCCAGGCATCCCCACGCGCCGCTCAAGACGGTCGAGGCGAGCGTGGGTTCCCCGGTCGTCCACATCCGCACCGGGCAGCAACATCCGAGCGCACATGAGCTCAAGATGCAGACGCGGCGCGGTGGTTCCGCGCATATGGGTGAGCCCATCGGCGATCACTTCGCCGGCCCGGGTGAGCTCACCGGGCCCGATCAGCGCCGCCTGATGCTCAAATCGTTGGGCTTGGTCGGCAGCGACGTCGATCAGCCCTGAGCTCAGGGCATCGGGCACATCAGCAACGATCACCAAATCGCGCAAGCGTTGCAGCAGGTCCTCCGCAAAGCGCCGAGGGTCCTGACCGATCTCAATCACCTTGTCGATCGTGCTGAAGACGCCCTTCCCATCGTGGGCGGCCAGCGCGTCAACCATCTCGTCGAGCAGAGCATCGGGGGTATAGCCGAGCAACGATGTGGCCTGCTGATAGCTGACGCCGTCGGGGCCAGCCGAGCCAAGCAGCTGATCGAGCACGGACAACGAGTCACGAACCGATCCGGCGCCGGCGCGCACCACCAACGGCAGGACGCCCGGCTCCACCTGCACATGCTCCTCGGCGCAGATCTGCTCCAGGTATCCGGTGAGGATCTTCGGCGGCACCAGCCGGAAGGGGTAGTGGTGCGTCCGTGAGCGGATGGTCCCGATGACCTTCTCGGGTTCGGTGGTGGCGAAGATGAACTTCACATGCGCGGGAGGCTCCTCCACCACCTTGAGCAGCGCATTGAAACCCTCCTTGGTCACCATATGGGCCTCGTCGATGATGTAGATCTTGTAGCGCGACTGAACGGGCGCGAAGAAAATCCCCTCACGCAGCTCCCGGGCGTCGTCCACGCGACCATGCGAGGCAGCGTCGATCTCGATCACATCGATGGAGCCGGGGCCGCCGGTGGCCAATTCGCGGCAGCTGGTGCAGTGCCCACATGGGGTGGGGGTTGGGCCGTTCTCGCAGTTGAGGCAGCGTGCCAAGATGCGCGCGCAGGTGGTCTTGCCGCATCCGCGGGGTCCGCTGAACAGATAGGCGTGACTCACCCGATTGTTGGCGATCGCCCGCTGCAGGGGCACCGTCACATGTTCCTGACCGATGACCTGCTCAAAGGTATCCGGACGATAGCGCCGATACAGCGCCAGTGGTGCGCCCGGATCGTTGTCGGGCGCGGGAGCGTCGGGCGTTGCCGCAACGGGTGCGTCGGGCGTCGGGATCTCCCCGGACGCCAGAGGTCGTCCGGTCGGCTCGCGCACGCCTTTGTCGTCCCCGCTGGTCGCCATGGTCCCTTTCGTCATGCCGTCGCTGTCGGGTTTGAACTGCCCGGCAGATGTGGACACCGACCCGGCCTGCGGGGCAGCTTCGCCCGCATCGTCGAACAAACCCGGTCCGCTCTGTTCAACGAGATCCTCCTCGGGGAACTCGCGGCCCCCGGCATCCAGATCGCCATCCACGCCCCCAAGAGTATTAGCCGCCACCGACTTTGCCCATCGGACCAAGAACGCTTGGCCGCGGACCGTCCCCGGCAGACACATCAGCCATCGGTCTGGGAGGAACTGGGCTGCGCCCAGGCGATGACATTCTTCTCATATTCGCCACCGCGAACCGACCCGCCACAGGTGACCACAGCCAGTCGACGCCTGCCCTCGGCAGCCGTCAGGCCTTCGGGAAGAGCGTCCTTGGGATGCACGGTGAGCTCGTCAACGATCCATTCCCGACGCTCTCCCCGATCGCTGGTAGTAATCACCCGGGTGCCGGGACGAATCTGCGCGAGTCGCCACAACGCACCGGGCGTCCGGTTCATGTTCACATGTCCGGCCACGAGGCTGGTTCCCGAGCCCGCATCCAGGGGTGCCGCGAGCGTGGAAAGACCAACGATGGCCGGATTATCCGGGACGACCAGTGCCCCATCGTCGGCTATTGGGGCGGCCACCAATGGCGCATCGATCGCCAGGGCAGGAATCACCAGCCGATGCGGACCCACGACCACATCCCACGCAGGCTCGGGGCTTGGGCTCGACACGGCGAAGGGCACCGGGACCGGGGCCGACGCCGCAGATAGTGGAGCTATGTCACTGTCGGCCGTTGTCACGGGCAGTGCGGCGGCCGGATGGTCGCGGTAGTGAAACAGTCCTACCAGCGCCACCACCAGCCCAGCGACCACCAGCAGCGCCGGGATCATCGGCAGGATTCGCCTCACTCGCATGGATCCATCCCCCTTCGTCGGCCTGGCCCGGAGCGCATCTGCCCCGGTCTTGACTGTCTGGTTCAGCTGTGTCCGCCTGGCCCGGTGTCCGTCTGCATGGTTCGGCTGTGTCGCTGGGGGGTGGAGGGCAGAACTGGCCAGTCCGCCCTCCACCCCGATCAGTCCGGGCGCCCGGCGAGGGGCTCAGCTCTCGGTGGTCACTGGCGTGCGGCGGCGCCGGGCGTTCCACAGGCCGCCACCGACGCCCCCAGCCAGCAAGAGCACCGCCGTTGCCACCGTCGCCGGATTCATCGCGTCGAGCGACAGTGGGACTCCGGTGTTGATTGATTTCAGCGGCTTCGCCGGAGGATCGGCGGGCGGATCCACCGGAATCCGGTCATTGCTCACCTGGCCCAGGCTGATTTCGCGGTGCGCTCCATCGATAACTACCTCAATAGGCTCCGGCAAGGCGATGAAGCCCTCTGGGGTCTTCGTCTCATGGATATACCAGGTGCCCCAGGCGATATCGGTGAAGCTGAACGAACCGTCATCGGCGGTAATGACGGTTTGCAGGCTGTCGCCCTCCGCGGATTTGAGCGTGAATTCCACGCCAGCCAAGCCCGTCCCTTCGGTGTCGGTCTTGATTCCGTGCACCGATCCCGTCACCGTCGAATAGCTTGTGGAGAGCTCGGTGGCCAGGTGCTCGTTGTAGCGAATCTCGTCATAGCCAACGATTTGCTGCACCGCGTCATTGCCGCCGTACAGATAGCCGATTTTGGCGGTGCCGCCGTCGAATTGTGCGTCCAATCCCACGCGGATGTCCGCCGCCTTGCCCTCAAGACTGTCCGCGGAGGTCTTGATTCGCACCACCGCCCCACTGGTCACCAAGGTCACCGGTTCGCCGCTGGTGGCGTCCACGAGCGTGCTTCCCGCCCGGACGCCCTCGTCACTGATCGTGACGGCCACGCTTGCCTGGGCGGTACCCGCCTCCAGGGTCACCGTCACCGGATCGGACACCCAGTAGCCCTCAGCATCCAACTGTGATGCTGGCACCGCCTCAGAGACCGATATCCGGTGGTGCTCAAAGAAGTCGCCATTCACGGAGGCATCGGCCTTGGCCTTGATCGCCTGAATACGAGGAATCAATCCGTGCGGATCTGACACGGGTTGACCGTCCTGAACATCGGTGAAAGCCGCAAAATGGGGACTGTTGTACATATGCGAGACGAATTGCAGCACGTAATACTGCTGCATCGCGTCAAGCCCCGCCAGATCGGGATTCTGGTCGGGATGTTGGAGCAGATTGGCCAGATAGGCCAACTGCGGCGTCGCCCGGCCGAGCGGTTGCAGCTCATTGCCCGATGGCGAGGGACGATCGAATTGGACGCACAGTAGGGGCCGTCCCTGCTCGTCAACGATGTGCTCCACCCGCAGCGCGGCGCTTCCTGAGCGATCGGTCATATAGGAGACGGGAGTGACGTCGACGCCGAAGGTATGTGGTCCCGGCGATGATTCCCAGGTGATCTCGGCGGCGGCTGTGCTGACGCCGGCACTCACCAACATCGTGATGAGGGTGGCGGTGGCGGCCAGTGCTCGTGTCGTTCTCATTGCGCATGTCCTTTGGTCGATACCGGTGCTGCAGGGCGCAGACCACGGCATTTATCGATCGTCGGATATGGCTTCGGCGTGGCACCACCATTGACCAGCCACATTGTTTTGCTGACCACCCGCTGTGTGGCGAACTCGTCCAGCCGCCAGACAGCGACGCACGATCTAGCGAGGAAGAACACCTAGCGGCCGGACGGCGCCTGGGACCGCCGGGCGCGATGGGCGCGATGGGCGCCGCGAGACAACCCCAGACGGCGGATGCTCGGCTCTGAGGCGACCCTGGCCGGGGCGCTCAGCCCGCCGACACCTCGAGCGTCCCGTGGGCACCCTTCTCGGCGTCGCTCATCACATGGTTGATGAACTTGTAGTGTCCGGCCTCGGGAGCCACCATCTCCACATAGCCGCCCTCGGCGGGGCCGAGCGACAGCGTCTGCGAACCGCCGGACCCCAGCGTTCCACACGCCGGATCGACCCCGGCTGCCGGCTGGAAGCCGCACTCCAGACGGAAGGCGCCCTCAGCCCACACCGTGTCGAACTGACCACCCACCATGTGGAAGCTGATGGGCTCGTTGGGACCGATGTCGATCACCCAGAAGCGAATCCGGTTGCCCACGGCGGCGGACAGCGGGTGCGTGTCGTACTGATTGGCGTACCCGTTGAACACCACGGCGTCAGGATTGCCGTCGCCAATGCGGGCGGCGTCGTTCCCCTCGCCCTGCGCGCCATACCAGTGGTCGGACTGGATGATGAGATATTCCTTGTCCACCTGGGTGAGGCCGGGTGGGTCAATGATCACGGCACCGAACATGCCATTCGCGATATGCAGCGACATGGGTGCGGTGGCGCAGTGGTACATCCACACGCCCGATTTGGTGGCCGTGAAGTTGTAGGTGAGCTGCTCGCCGGGCTGGATGGTGCGCATGGGACCGTCGGGGGCCAGCGCACCGGCGTGGAAGTCGATGCTGTGGCCCATCGTGCCGTGGTTGATCAGCGTGACCTCGAATTTGTCGCCCACGTGCCCGCGCAGCACCGGTCCGGGAGCTTGGCCGTTGTACGTCCAGCGCAGTTGCCGGACGCCAGGAGCCACCTCCACTTCCTTCTCGGTGACGTCGAGGGTGACGCGGTGCTCGGTCTCAGGGCCGGCCGGCTGCAGGGCGGCGTCCCAGGGATCGGCGGTCATCTGGGCGTTCGGATCAGGCGTCGCATGACTGGCGCTCGGCGAACTCGCCGCCGCTCCGCTCCCTGCCGCTGAGCCACTCGCGTTGATCTTCATGGTCATGCCCATTTGCTTGTGGCCGGCGATGGAGCACCAGGCGTCGGTGCTGGCGCTGATCACGCCTGCGTCAAGCGTGCCGGAGGCTCCGGGCGACAGGCGTCCCGACGTTGCCCCGGAGGCGAGCACCAGATCGTGCACCATGCCGCCGGTATCGGTGTTCTTCACGTCGATGAACAGATGCGTGCCGGCTGGCACGTCGATGCTGTTGGGCGTGAACTTCATGTCGTGGGCCTCCACCGACACATGCTGGGTCTGCCCATTGCCCGCCGCGGCAGATGAGCCGCCGGTGCTCGCCCCGCCCTTGCCGACCATCGTGGCTGGCGAGATCGCGGTGGCGATGGCCAGTGCGATCACCAGAGCCCCGACGCCCGCCATGGCCTCGACGCCATGAGTGCGCGCCGGTGACATATCGGCCATCTGGAGTGGCTTGCGGACGACGACGGTGGCCACCACGAGCACCAGGAACGCCGCGATGCATGCCGCCGCAACGGCCGTCATCGCGATTCGGCCGGCGGTCGGGAGCGGCAGCAACAAAATGATTCCGGCGCCGTTCGCCGCGATCAGGCGCGCATTGGAGCCACGGTCCATCACGTAGTTACGTCGACGGACCATGGCCGGTCCGCCACCGATCACCACGGGCAGCAGATAGGCCATCGACCCGGCGATCAGTTGCGCGGCGAAGCCGCCCAGCAGCGGCCAGGCAAGCGCCGTCAGCCGGTTCATGATCGTGGCGGTGTCGGGCCCCATGGCCGTGATTGCCGTGGCGACGACGAGCGTGCCAACCAGCCACGCCATCCCGGCGATCACGCTGCGGGCAGCGAAGCCGCGCGGCGGCTTCACCCGGGCGGCACGCACCATCGCGGCCACCGTGAAGCCCAGACACGCCAGATAACCGAAGAGCCCCAGGGCCGACAGCCAGCCACGTCCGATCACGCCGCCGATGACGACGACAGCGATGGCAATGTTGAGCAACGGGAGGGCGCGTCGCGCGTCGGTCTGTGCGCCGGGCACCATGCGCGTGCGCAGGATGGTGGGCCACAGCGTCACCAGGGTGCCGATGACGGCCAGTCCGAGCCAGCCGAGCATCGAGGCCGCGATATGGGCCAGCAGGAAGCGGTTGAGGTGGCCGCCACCTGCGGTGGTCATGAGGAAACCGAAGACGGCCGCCGCCACGAACCAGCCGGCGCAGGCCACGTAATAGCCCAGAACCGTGCCGCCCAACCGAGTGGCGAGTGCTCCGCGGCTGCGCCGCCACAGGCGTGCGCCGTGCACGGCGACTGCCACGACGATAAGCGCGGCCCCCGCGGCGACCAGCGGATTCATGGCGGACTCAACGCCGCCGAAGAGAGCCAGGATGCCGACGTTCAGCACTGCCAGCACACTGATCTGCCGGGCCCGCGACGATGCCGCGCCGCGCATCAGAGCGTCCACGAAGTAGTCGCTCCAGATCACGATCGCATTGGTGGCCACGCCGAGTGCGGCGGAATGCAGGCCGATCCAGCCCAGGTCGGCGCGCCAGCGCTGGCCGACCAGGGCGGCGAGTGCGACCAGCGCCCACAGGCAGACCGGAATCGTCGCGGCACTGAACCAGACCCGGCGACTGGCCAAGCCGTGGGGGCGTTGGCGGGTGGTGGAGCTTTCGATGTTCATGCCCGGGAGTCCTCGGTCGAGGATGTGTCCGAAATCGTCCGCGTGTTCGTCATGGACCCAGTGTCTGTAGTGGACCCAGTGTCTGTAGTGGACCCCGTGTGCACAGCGGACGGCGTGTCCGCGGCCGGTGCAGGCGAGTCGTCAGGGCCCTTGACGACAGCCGCCCAGATGGCCACGGCCACCAGGGACAGCAGGGCAGCGATATTGGCCAGCCCGCCGATGGCGCGGCCGGTCTCGGAGCCGGCCAGATCGGCGATGATGCGCACCACCAGACCGACGTTCAGCAGCACCGCGACGCCCCAGAACCCGGGGTTGAAGCGGAAGCGGATCTCGAGCAGGAAGGGCAGGTAGGTGGGCACATGGGCCACGACCATGGTCATCACGAAGCCGAGGAAGACCGCATGGAGTAGGGCATCGTAATGCAGGCCTGACAAGGTGGGATGCAGCAGGAGCAGGCCGGTGGCGATGAGCCACAGATAGCTGACGACCACCATGACGCCGGTGAAGCGCTGGCTGGGCGAGACAGGCGGGTTCTGCGGCGAGACAGGCGGGTTCTGCGTCGCGCCGGGCGTTTCCTCCCCGGAGTCGGGGCGCGGCGCGGGAGTGGGACGCACCGCGAGGTCGTTGCGGGCACCGTCGCCCCATGCGGCCACGGCTGTCAACGCAATGAGCGCCACTCCGAACACCGGCAGCACGCGACTCGACCAGATGGTGGTGAATGGGCACGCGAGCACGATCAGGGCACTGACCACCACGATGCCCTGCTCGTAGCGCTGCGCACCTGCGGGAGTGAGGGGCGAGGGGCTGAATCGCGAGATGACGACGCGTTCGGCCGCGATGGTGAGCACCAGGAAGGCGACGAGCCAGGCGAACAGATCAGGAATCGACACCCCGCCGGTCCACAGGATTACCGCACCCAGGGCGGCAAGGGCTCCGGCCACCTGCACTGCCACCATGGGCTCGTGCTTGCGCGTCCACAGCACTGAATAGTTGACGATCAGCAGGAGGCAGCCGGCGAGCATGAGCACTTGGCCGACCACGAGGGGAAGCGGCGTGAGCACCAGGAGCGCGCCGAGGGCCAGGGCGGCCGGGGCGCAGTAGGCCCACAGTCGACGCAGCGATACCGCGCTTTCCAGGCTGACGAGGGCTTCAAGGAAGCCGATGGTCATGATGATGCCGTGTGCCGACGAGAACCGCTCGCCACTGACTGGAGCGGGCACCCCGAGCAGCACGAGGGCTGCGTCAAGGCCCATCAGCATGGTCAGGCCGCAGGGTACGAGCAACGCGATTACGCGCCGGGTCTGGCTGGTGGGTTTGGACGGCGGATCGCCGTTACCCTGGTCCGGGGCGGCAACGGGCTGTGTCATGGGGCAGCTTTCTCACGGGTGGGTCATGCTCAGGTTAGGCGCACGGCCACACGACGCGGGGCGCACCCCAATGATTACGCGCGGGGCGTGGCACCCGGATGGGCTGCCTGTTCTGGCCCGCGGGAGCGTTCGGTCTCCAGCAGACACTGAGCAGCCGAGGCATGCGGGACGAGCTTGGCCACGCGCCATTCGCCACCCAGACGGGTAAGCAGGCCGTCGATGACCCCGGCGTGGATGCCGCAGACGAGGTCTGGGCATTCGGCTGCCTCATGGGCGAAGGGGCATCGGTTAAGGCCTATCCGCACCAGTTCTTCGGAGGAATCCGGCTCTTCAGGGGCAACCGGGCGGGGAGCGGGGACATCGGCCTGGGACGACGGCGAATCAGCCCGCGTGTCCGACATATCAGTGCGGCTGGGCGCGAAGCCCCACTCACCGAGCTGCTCAACGAAAGCGTCGAGCTGTGCCACACAGTCACGCGCCACAGAGCCGCGTGTCGGGATGTCGGACTTCTCTTTTGCGACGTTGGCATTCGCAGGCGCGCCGGACCCCTCGCCCCTTCCGGCGAGGCCGTCTTCCGTCGACCTCGTTCTGCCGGACCATTTCCCCGGCGTCAGGCCTAATCGACGTGCCGACCATGCTCGTCCGGCACCGCGGGCTCGCTCCCATACGGACGCGCGACGGCCTGGGCGGTGCTCCGGATCCTCAACCGATTGCGACGACACCTCAGGCTCGGCAAGAAAGTGGTGCATGAGCACCTCGGTGAGTAACTGCGGGTGCTGGGGGCCACTGTCGAAGACATTCGAGGTGGCGCGATAGAGAACGCTGGGACGCCCCCGACTCGCGGAGCGCGACGAGACTCCGGCCACCAGTCCGGCATCGGTCAGATGCGCCAGATGGAATCGCACCGTCGTGGGCCGCATATGAACGTCGGTGCTCAGCTTCGTCACCGTCAGGGGTTGTGGCGCAGACAGCAGCGCCTCCAGCAACCGCTCGCACTGCTCGTCGGAAGGCGCATCACGGCCACCCACCGGGGCAGCACCGTCCACCGCTCCGACAGGTAGATCCGACGAAGAGCCAGCGGCGTTGATCCCACGGGGCATGGCAGCGTCAGGCAGCCACGCGCGTGAAGCGGATCTTCCAGGCGTCGGGACCTTCCTGCACATATTCGAGGCTGAAGACGTCGGGCCAGATGGAGTCGATCTGGTCGAGCAGCGGCAGCGGATTGTGCGGGGCCACCAAGATCATCGACTCGTTGTGACCAAGGCCCTGCAGGGCACCGAGGATGGCGGCGTGGCGGATGGCGTGCGGAATGGCGCGCGCGTCGAGTTCGGGGGTGGTGTCGTCACCCTCCGCGCAGGTGCAGTGGTGGGTCTCGGTGATAGGCAGGTCTGTCATGGCGTTCCCTTCGCACGGCGGCTGGCCGTCTATTTATTACAAGTCCGTTGTAATAATAACTTTTCGACGCCCGGATCGCCATCGCCAACGTCCTTCAGAGCGCTCTCACCCACCGTCGACGCCCTCCCAAGGCGTGCTGCCGATCCCGCAGAGGCAGGGCCAGCTTGCACCGCATGCCATGCCCACGGGTAACATGGCGTCAAGGTCCTCCGCGCGGCGGTACCTCGCCCAATTCCCCCAGGGTCGGAAGGCAGCAAGGGTAAGTGAGCTCTTCCGGGTGCGCGGGGGACCCCTTTATATGCCCCCGCTTTTTGACGGGTCACGACGCCGTGCCCGTCTAGTCAGTGGCGCACCGCCGGAATCTCGACCTGCGTCTCCAATATGCTCTTTCGCCGTCTGCGGTCAGCCACTCCATCTCTTCAAATTCCTTGTGGCGTTTGTGGCCACACTAAGTGGGCTCGATCATGATGGCGACGATGCTGCGCCCGATTTGATGAAACTCGTGGCGACATATGTAGTGTCAACGTCCAGTTCATGAGTCTCTTTCGGGACTCCAGAAATAACGTCGTCATCTTCATAACTCGCAGTACCGATAGACGGAAAATAGCCCAAACGTTGATCATGGCAAGACGTGTCAGGGCTCGGATATATTCGATCCACGGTGTCGTCATGGGATTGCTTCTCTACCCAGAGACGTGCGGCCCCTCATTCCGACAATGGCACCGGCGTGCCTCAAGAAGCGATGGACGGAGACCGGTGAACCCACGCCTACGCAACACCCAAGCAGCAGCACTCATCGCAGCCGTGATGGTGACGACGCTTCTGGCTGGCTGTTCAGCTCCCGAAACCCGCCCCGATTCAGGTTCAACTGCCACACATCCAGCTCAAACTGGCAGCGCCACGCCCCAAGCCATGACCTCACGTGACGACTTGGTATCGCCGCGCGCACTTGCATGGGATTCATGGCGTGAAGTCGCGCCAACAATTATTGAGGTCACCTTTCTCGCGGGACCAGCATCGTGCACAGGCATCCATGCGGCTGTGACGGAAACCGCCAGAGATATCACCATCGATCTAACGGAAGGCGCGCTACCAGGTGTCAGCGAATGCCCAGCAATTGCTCTCGCCACAACCACCTCGGTGAATTTGAGTCAGCCGCTCGACAATAGACAGGTTCGTCAATCAGCTGGATAACTGCGCTCCCAATTGGGCCTTGGGCGGTAATCGGCCACGCACAACCTTCTGTTGCGGTTCACGTTGCCTTGGCGACGGACGCAGCACCGTCAAATAACAAGGCTCCCAGTTGTCGAAGCCACATCCGGACCCAGCTATGAACCGGATCTTGTCTCTTCCCTCAGTCTTGGCGTCGCTTCAGACCAGCATCCGGTAGATCGCTGTATCCGGCTCCAGCACCTCGACACTCAGCGGGGACGCCTCCAGCCTCTTCCACAGTGCGGGAAAGCTCGTCGGATCGCCGAGTTCCAGGCCGACGAGCGCGGGACCGGTGTCGCGGTTGGAATGTTTGGTGTAGTCGAAGACGATGATGTCGTCGTCAGGTCCGAGCACCTCGTTGAGGAAGCGGCGCAGAGCGCCGGGCTCTTGAGGGAAGTTCACCAGGAAATAGCGTCGTCGCCCCTCGTGCACGCCGGAGCGCTCCACCACTTCCGCATAGCGCGAGACATCGTTGTTGCCGCCGCTGACGATGATGGCGATCTCCTGGCTGGGATCGATGCCCAGCGTGGTGTCCATCGGGTGCACGCTCAGGGCCGACGCAGCCAAGGCCCCGGCGGGTTCGGCGATGATGCCGTCCACCTGATACATGGACAGCATCTCGGTGCATACCTGACCCTCAGGGATCGCGATGAGGTCGGGGTTGAGCTGCCGGGCGATCTTGAAGGTGAAGTCGCCCACGCGCGCCACGGCGGCCCCGTCAACGAAGCTGTCGATGTGGTCCAGTCGCACCGGATGGCCGGCGTCCATGGCCGCAGCCAGACCGGCAGCACCAGCGGGCTCCACGGCCACGATGCGGGTCTCGGGATGGTTCTCGCGCATCCATGCGCCGCAGCCCGAGAGGAGTCCTCCCCCGCCGACGGGCACCACGAGCACATCAGGGGCGTGGCCGAGCTGCTCGACCAGCTCGCGAGCCACGGTGCCCTGACCGGATGCGATCAGCGGATCGTCGAAGGCAGGCACCATGGTGGCGCCGGTGCGGGCCGCCTCGTCCTGGGCGGCGCGGGCGGCCTCGTCATAGGTGTCGCCGCCGACCACGAGACGCACATGATCACCGCCGAAAAGCCGGATGCGGTCGCGCTTCTGCCGCGGAGTGGTCGAGGGCACATGCACGGTGCCTTTGATGCCCAGGCGGGCGCAGGCCCAGGCCACGCCCTGGCCGTGGTTGCCTGCGGAGGCGCAGATCACGCCGGCCTGCTTTTCGCCGTCCGACAGTTTGCTGATGAAGGTGTAGGCGCCGCGTAACTTGTAGCTGCGCACGGGCTGTAGGTCTTCGCGTTTGAGCCAGACGCGGCAACCCGAGGTGGACGAAATGCGCTCGTTGTACTGCAGCGGGGTGACTCTGGCAACGCCGACGAGGCCGTCGGCGGCCTGGTCGACCAGATGGGCGAGCGTGGAGATCTCGGTGGTGGTCACCCCGTCATTGTGCAGGACGTGGCAAACGTCAGCGCGGTGTCCACCGGCAGATGGTCCATGCGACGGGGCCGCAGCCATGGGGCGCTATGGCCGATCCTGGCCGCAGACGTCGGAATCAAGGTGGTGGGCGCTACGGGGAACCTGTTAACCTTGCCCGCGGAGGATTCGCCTAGAGGCCTATGGCGCTCGCTTGGAAAGCGGGTTGGGTTCACGCCCTCACGAGTTCGAATCTCGTATCCTCCGCCATCGCTCCCCGACCGTCGCGTCGGGGGCCATAGATGGGGTCAGCTGGCTTGGTGCCGGCTGGCCCTTTTTGCGTCTACCAGGCGCAGTCCGCATCAAGCTCCTCGACAGCCCTTCACTGGCCAGCGTGGCCCACGAGAAGCGCCTTTTCCCGAAGCTCCTTCACAGCTCCATCGGACTAGGCTGGGCGACCACGCGTCCCGGCGTCACCGAGACAGCAACCGCAGGAGATCACGCAGATGCCCGAAAGCCCCAACCCGAGCGCCACCGAATCACAGCCCGGCGAGCGCCCCCAGGTGCGCCTGGTTCCGGTGCGGCTGCAAGAAGACGGCGGCTATGCGCTCCAGATGGACGACAAGAGCTTCCACCCGGTTGCCCAGGACATCGTCGGCCTGTGCGAACTGCTCGTGCGCCGCAGCGAAGACCTGGGATGGCCCCTGATCCCGTCCATCGATCAGGAGGATTCCGACGACGACGCGACGCTGTCGAACGCCGCGCCCTTCCCGATCGTCTCCGACAAATACGGCGCTCTGGAGGTGCCGGTCGACATGGCCGCCTTCCTCAAGAGCATGGACGACGGCACGCCCTACGCCGGCGAGCTCCTCAGCACCGATCTGATGCATATCGGTCACATGATCAAGGAGCTCAGCGACAAGACCGACATCCAGTGGGTTCCGCTGCCCGTGGGCAAGGCCGAGAACGGCCAGCTGGGGACCATCTCGACCAACGAGTAGTAGCCGACGCCGAGATGCGCGATCTACTCAGCCTCGAAGCATGCATTTGCTGAAGGCACCGCGCCCCGAACCAGAGTCGGAGCTCCACAGCTGCCCATCAACGAGGATCTCGCAATTCACCTGGGCAGCGGTGTCGCCCTCCGACAGGCTCTTCACCTTCAGGAAGACGCCGTCAAGATTCTTCACTTGCTCCTGACGCGACCAGCTCTGCGTCACGTCAACCCGGGTTCCGTCCCCGTCGGCCACACGGAAGACCACGAATCCGGGGCGGTTGGTGGTCGCCCGGAACTCGACCAGATGCTCCGCGTCAAGTTTCGCGTTATCCATCACATCAACCTGATCGGCTATCGCCTCTCTGGATGCTGTCGTGACTGTGCCGGGGCCAAGCGGGGACGGATGAGTCTCGGGCGTTGGCGCATTTCGGGTGGTCACCACGATGGCGCCCGCGATGAAGACCACAAGAACCACGCCCACGACGATCAGCACATTGCGCAACACATGGTTAGGCCGGGGTTCGCGGGACGGACGGGGGATGTCGGACACGGGGGCGTCTCCTGTTCGGCGATCAGTTCACAGCATGGCCAGCCACGCGGCCGACCGGCGGCGCGTCATAACAACGCGTCCAAGCAACATAGCGGGACGCATGTCCAGCCCGAACACCGCCTCCGACATGTGCCGCGACAAAGACCGAAGCGCACCGATCGGGAACCCTACCCAGACCGCCCCGCCACTGCGGCAGTCACCGCGTCAACGGCAGCCGGCGTCACGGAGTAATCATTCACCGACCCACCAGCGAGTCGCGTCACCGAGCGCGGGGACGCCAGCACCTGCGGAAGGGTGACAAGCGACGGAACGATGCTTGGCGCATCGTGCAGCACCGGCGTCAACACCTCGGTACTGCCGCGCAGCGATCCACGTCGCGACATTGCCCGCGCAACGGCCTTGACGATGCCCCGTCGGGTGCCGGGGACCTCTGCCGCACCGAGCGCGATAGCCATGGTGGAGCGCGTCCGCACGCCGGCGCGGGCGATCAGCGGACGGTCGGGAAGTGGCGCTCCAGTGGCAAGATCAGCCAGCAGTTGCGGCAGGTTCACTCCCGCCGCCGCGGCGTTGCCGGGTTCCACGGTGCGCGGATTACATTCGATGAACTGTGGTCGCCCCTCGCGGGTGAAATAGTCCAGGTCGATGCCGCCGTGCCAGTTCAGGTGCTCCCCCACGCAACGTATGGCGTCGACCGCCACGGGGTCGTCGACACTGAGGCGGGCCGCGGCACTCCCGCCCACGCCACTGGCCAGCTGTTCACTGACCGCCGCAGCGAGCAGACGTCCATGATCGAAGATGGCCTGCACCTGGCGGTAGCGTCCGGGCGCGGAATCCTGAACCATCACAGGGTTTCCGGTGGTGCGCAAGGCCTGCCATGCAATGACGGCCTCACGATGGTTATGCGCGCGTCGCACACCGCGTCCGGCAGTGGAAAAGGCGGCCTTGACCCACACCGGAAAGCCGAGCCGGTCGAGATCAGATTCTTGGCTCACCTCGACCCACGCCGGCTGTGGCAGGGCCAGCTCGTCCAGCAACTGAGCGAAGCGGACCTTGGATTCGAGATGGTTGAAGGCCTCGATATCGGCCACCACGACATGGGCATGGGGAATTAGGGGACGGCCGGCGGCAAACAGCCACGCCTGCTCGTGGGTGGGAATCAGGGCAGCGAAGCGCCCGGTCGCCATAAGCGAGTCCACGGCCTCCAGATAGCCGATCGGGTCGGCGGATGGGGCGGGCGAGTGGTGCAGCCGTCGGCACCAGCGACTGAACCGGGCAATCGGCGCCGCCGCTGCACTGACGATCTCCACCCGCGCTCCACTACGACCCAGCACGGTGAGGGTTTCCCTGGCGGTAAGGCTCGAGCCCTCCGACAACAGCACCCGTTCGCGTTCCATCGCCCACATCCCCTCACCCTTCACGGTAGGCGCCTTGCCGGAGCCGGACGTCGGGAGTCAGTTGCGGGCCACCACGATCTTTCCCACGGCATGACCGCTTTCAACCACTCGGTGTGCCTCGCGGAGGTGGGCTGCGTCAATCGGATGCAGGGCCCGAGTGAGGGTGGTGCGGATGCGTCCGGTGTCCACAAGTTCTGCGATGTGCTCAAGGATCTCGTGCTGGCGGATCATATCGGGCGCATGAAACATCGAGCGGGCGAACATGAATTCCCAGTGCCAGGATAAGGCCTTATTCTTCAGAGCGTAGTAATCAAGCTCTGGCTCATCGTCAATGGCGACGATTTGCCCGAAGGGACGTATTACCTTCATGAACAAGGGGATTTGGCCGCGACTGTGGGCGCTGAACACATAATCGACTCCATCGGGAGCCAATTCCAATATCTGATTTGCAAAGTCATCATCGTGGTAATTAAGCACATGGTCTGCACCCATGTCGATGGCCCACTGCGTGGAGTTCTCGCGGGACGCTGCGGCAATGACCGTGACATGAGTGAGTTGTTTCGCCAGTTGGATGAGCACTGATCCGACACCTCCCGATGAGCCGAGCACAAGCAGGGTTCCGGAGCTGTCGGCGGTGAGGCGCAGCTTGTCGAACAGGGCCTCGTAAGCCGTCAGGCTGGTCAGCGGCAACGCTGCAGCCTGGGCGAAGTCAAGCGTGTGTGGCTTATGGCCGACGATGCGCTCGTCAACCAGCTGGAGTTCCGCATCTGTGCCTGGGCGGGTGAGATCGCCCGCATAGAAGACCTCATCGCCGGGCGCAAAAAGCGTCACCTTCGGTCCGATTGATTGGACGACACCTGCGGCGTCCCAGCCGAGCACCTTTCCCTCGCTTGGCGCGCCACCGGCGCGCACCTTGGTGTCCACCGGGTTCACCGACGTGGCGTGGACTTCAACGAGCAGGTCATGACCCCCGGGGGATGGTGGTGCATCAATCGTGGCGTCCACGAGGCTGTTCGGCCCGTCGAGTGGGCCTCCATCGCGGGTGACGACTGCGTGCATGGTTCGTGCCATGGGTACTCCTTGTCCGGGGCACGCTCAACGCGCCCCTACTGGGTGCAACCCATCATGGTGTCAGCT
>MJGMD1__coassemble_1871_pt1 | contig 51569 bp, 47 predicted proteins | sample MJGMD1__metabat2_low_PE_026 | metagenome-assembled genome bin MJGMD1 | reverse complement strand
ATCGCTGCCGGCTACCTTGACCAGGTCGGGCACCCGGCCGTCACTGCGGGACAGCTCGGCCTCGCCCCGGGGGAGGTCGACGGCGAAGGTGTCGTGCCGCCGCGCGTGCAGGGTCACTGTCTGAACAGTGCCCTTGGCCCAGCTCATGGTGAGGCTGTGTCCGCCGGGAATCATCAGCCCGGCGAGCTCTCCGCGGGGCCAGCGCGCCGGCACTATGGGCATCAGCGAGATCACCCCGTCACCGACCTGGACCAGCTGTTGAATCATCGCGAAGGGCAGGGCCATCGCAGAGCGCACCGAGAGCCGCGGTATTCCCGACGCGGGGCCCGGGGTCATGGCCAGCAGGGAGCGGGACAGGCAGCCAGCGGCCAGCCGTTCCAGACACCTCCCGGCCAATTCGGGCAGCCCGAGGCGCGCCGCCAGGGCAAGCCCGCGCACCTGTTCCCAGGCCACCGGCGGCTCATGGTTCCATCGTTCGCCGTGCCGCAGGAGCGCTCGTCGGGCGGCATTGGCCAACTCGGGGTCTCGGCGCCGGGAGATCGTGACCCCGGGAAAAACGCCGTGCAGGGAATACAGCCCGCCACTGCCGCCGTCAGCGGATCGGCCCGGTGCAGTCCAGTCCTGGAGCACTCCCCCCGATATCGGGATGGGGGCGAGTGAGCCCAGCGCCGCCCGGCAGCGCTCGACGAGTTGCGCGTCGGGTTCGTCGGGCTGCTGACCGGCAAGCTCCACATAGCGCTCAAGGCATTGGGCCGCCACGGAAAGGTCCAGGGCCGAGCCGAATCCCACTGCGGCGAGGCGTCCGTCAGGCCCCAGACGAAGACTCCCGGGCAGGGCTGATGGTGAGGGCACCAGCCGTCCATCGGGTCCGTTGACCAGCAGATCGAGCAGGAATCTGATCACTTCGCGGTATGCCGTCAACGCTGTGACCCGGTCTCCCCCGTGTCGGGCGTGCACATAGAGGACATCGACCAGAGCCATGAGCGTCCCGGGCCAATTGGCCCGGCTGACCTCGCCGATCGCCGGTGCGGCGCGACGCCAGAGATCGGGAGCGCCACTGACCCCGGCACCATGGAATCCATAGATCGAGGCAGCACTGTCGCGCCCCGATGTCACCAGCTCGGTGATGGCTGTGGCCACGGGAGCGATCAGCTCGCCCAGTCCGAGCTGGTCCAGGCCCAGCGCATCGACCTCGCCGACGTCCATCTCGTCATGATCCGGATTCGATTCGTCAGGGTGCGGGGTGTCCGGGGAGGGAACCTCCGGATCCGTGGTGCCGGTTTCCCCAGACGCCCCCTTGACGCCGGCCCACAGGGCTCCGGTCGCCGGAAACACGCTGTGTGCCTCAGTCTCCCCAGCACTGTGTCCCCCGGCTTCGGGCTGACCGATCCCGGTGATGAGCAGGCTGCGTCCCAGATGGAAGAGCAGCTCATCGCGGGCTGCCTCATCACCACCGTCCAGACGCAGATCGAGTCGGTCAAAAAGAGCGGCGTACTCCGCCACATGTCGGCGCGCCAGAAGCTCGCTGTCCAGGGCCAACGCGGCGCTCACCCGGGACTGCGCTGCAGCCACCAGTGACCTCGGGTCACCCAACGGCCTCTTCAGAGCACCGAGGAAGCCGGTCTGGGCCGCAGCCACCAGACGAGCCCCCGATGGGCTGGCCTGAGTGGCCGCGACCACGGCGAAGGCCATGCCGGCGCTCACTTGTCCGGCACCATCGGGGTCATCCGGCACGGGATCCAGGTCTCGGTCACCACCGCCGGGTACCCTCCCGGTGAGGCTCATCCACAGACATCCCTGGTCCCGCCACCGACGCTGCTGGCTGGGATGGGGGCAGCTCACTTCGACGCCGGAGAGCTCGCCGGATGAATCACCGGACGGGCCCATCCAATCGGCCAGCAGCACCGCGTCGCGAGAGCTCACGAAACAATCAAGCTGCCCCCGCCCCACCCGGGTTGTGGAAATGGCCCGCGCCAGGTCAATCGTCCGCGAATAGGGCACCTCTGCCACGGGATCCGCGGTGTAGCGCCAGCGCATCACTCCCAGCGGCTGAGGCGTCGCGCGCCGACCGCGCTGCATGGCAGCGGCAAGCCTTTCGACGGTCGGCGAATCCCCCGCCGCGATCGCGGCCCGCAGCGGCCCGATCAGCCCGACCGGAGTTTTGACGTCATCATCGATGGGCCCACCCGACCACAGGCTGGCCAGGCCCAGATCGAAACGCTCGGTGCCGATACCGCCATGGACGGCCGCCCCTAGTCGGCCATCGCCGAGCAGGAAGCCGTCCACCGGTCGTGCGGCAGGGGCATCAAGACGTATGCGATAGCGCTCCACGCTCACCCCAATGTCATCCTGGCGTCACCTGCGGACGATCCGCTGGCCCGGTCCATCCCAGCCCTCGACGCTCGCTGGCCCGCGATCCCTCGAGACCGGCGCCGTTGATTCACCGCGCCGATTCGCTGGTCCGAGTTCGGGAGCATGAGCCTCACGATATCCGGGCCGCAACACCCGCAGCGGCGGTGTGCACCAAGGGAACTCACTGGTGACGCTTCTAAGATGTCGCCGTGAGCACCCAGCCCCCCGTCCACGCGTCAGCCACACCCGGCCCGCACTCCAGTCAGGCCCCCGACGCCCCCCGGTTCGGTGGGAATGGACGTGGCGGGCACAGCGGGCCCGGACGCGAAGGCCTGTTGATGTCGACCATCGACAAGCTCGATGACGCGGTGATCCTCCACCGGGACCGCTGGCGCAGCTGGATTCTCACCGTTGCCTTCGTGGCCGTCGGCTTCCTCATCAGAGTGGTGAACCTGGGCCGCCCCAACCGGCTTGAGTTTGACGAGACCTACTACGCCAAGGACGCCTGGTCGCTGCTCCATTTCGGGTATGAGCGCGCATGGCCCTCGGGCGTCGACTCCAAGATTGCCGCCGGTGACACCAATCTGTGGGAGAGCAATGCGGCATTCATCGTGCACCCACAGCTCGGAAAATGGCTCATCGCGGCGGGCGAGAAACTCTTCGGGATGAACTCCTTCGGCTGGCGCTTCGCGGCCCTCGTCTTTGGCTCGCTGCTCATCGGCATGGTGATCCGAATGGCACGGCGCCTGTCCCGATCCACGCTGATCGGTTGTCTCGCCGGCCTGTTCATCACCGTTGACGGGCTCAGCTTTGTGATGAGCCGGATCGCCCTGTTGGACATCTTCGAAGCCTTCTTCACCGTCGCCGCCGTGGCGGCCTGGCTCGTTGACCGTGATCACTTCAGACATCGGCTCGCCGAGCATTTGAGATCGAACGATCTGGTGAATCTGGGCGGCAGCTATGGCCCCTTGCTCCTGTTCCGGCCCTGGCTGCTCGTCTCTGGCGTGATGTTCGGCCTGGCCTGCGGGTCAAAATGGAATGCCGTCTATGTGCTCGCCGTCTTCGGCGTGCTCACTGTGATCTACGACCGCGGCGCACGCCTCACCGCCGGCGCGGGACGGCGCGCCTGGCATGCGCTGTGGCGCGATGGGCTCGCGGCGTTCGTGCAGCTGGTTGTCGTGGCGATTCCGGTCTATCTGCTCACCTGGATCAGCTGGCTGACCACCCAGGGCGGCTATGACCGCCAATGGGGTGCCCTGCATCCCGATGATCCGCTGGTCAGGCTCATCGGAAAGCCGTTGGCCAGCCTGTTGCAGTACCACAAGGAGATCTACGCCTTCCATACCGGCGACTGGATCGCCTCCCAGACGCATACCTACCAGGCCCATCCCTTCGGCTGGCCGGTGATCGGACGCGTGATCGGCATCGACGCCGTTAACGACATCCAGCCGGGCACCGATGGCTGCAAGGCTGTGGGCGATACCTGCCTGCGGGTGGTCTCAGGCATCGGCACGCCGACACTGTGGTGGCTGGCCGCATTGGCGGTGATCATCGGCCTGTTCATCTGGATCGGCGGGCGCGAATCGAGGTTCGCGATCCCGATCATCGCGGCTGCCACCACCTGGCTCGGCTGGTTCCCGAACGCCGATCGCCCGACCTTCTATTTCTACGCCATCATGATGATCCCGTTCACCGCCACTGTCCTGGCGATGGTTCTGGGCAAGGTGCTGGGCCCGGCAAAGGCCCCGCCCCGACGGCGACGCAATGGGGCGATCATCGTCACCGTGGTCACCGTGGTCATCATCGCCAATTTCATGTTCATCTATCCGATCCTCACCGATCAGCTCATGACACGGCGGCAGTGGCTGTTGCGCATGTGGTTCCGCAGCTGGATCTAGTTCGCTCCGGCTCTGTGACCCCCCATGCGCCTTCCGCAGCTGAAAGCCGGGGAATGCGACAATGTCCGTCATGTCCGAGGGATTCTGGATTCTCCTGGCCGGTTCCGGCGCGTTCACGCTTGCCTGTGCGCTGGGATTGTGGGTCAGTGCACGCCGCGATCCACGGCGCCTGCGATGTGCCGTCTTTCTGCTGGGAACCTTCTTCGGCCTGTTGATCACCTCCCTGATGGCCAGCCCACTGCTGGGAGAACAGGGTCAGAACATCTTCCTGATCGTGGCTGGGCTGTTATTCCTCGTGTGGCTGGCGGTCATGGGACTGCTGCCGCTGCTGCTGGTGGTCGACGGCCTGATCGTATTGCGGCGCGAGGGCCTGCGCTCACGCACCGGCCTCCTCGTGCTGGCGGCAGGTATCGCGTTGCTGCTGCTCCCGACGTTCACCCTCCCCTTCGCCAGGGCCGACCGCTGGTGGGCCATCGCCGTGTTCACGCTGGGAGCCTTTATCGGCATCTATCTGGGCAGCTTCCTGGTGGTGATGTTGGCCCAGTTCGCGGTGCGGGCCGTCTTTGGTGGACGACGCCGCGTGCCTGATCCCGATGTGTTGATCGTTCTGGGCTCGGGCCTGGTCCGCGGGAAGGTGCCGCCGTTGCTCGCGTCCAGGCTCGACCGTGCCCTGCAGGTGAGTGCCGAGGAGGCCACGGAGGGTCGTAGCCCCTTGTTCGTGGTCTCTGGTGGACGTGGCCCCGACGAGCCGCGGGCAGAGGCTGATGCCATGGCCGAATATCTGGTGGGCCATGGTGTGCCTGCAGATCGGGTCATCGTCGAGGACCGTTCCCGGTCGACCCGGGAGAATCTGGTGAACTCCACGCAATTGCTCCATGAGCGGGGGATCAGCGGTCCCGCACTCGCGGTCACCAGCTCGTACCACACCACCCGCACCGATGTGCTGGCCGCCGATCTGCGTCTCAACGATGTCTTCGTCACCGGGGCTCATACCGCGTGGTACTACGTCCCCGGGGCTTTCCTGAGGGAGTACATCGGTGTGCTCACCTATCGGATTCCCCTCAATATCGGGGTCGCCGTCTTTGGCTTGCTCGCCGCGACCGGCATGGCGTGGCTCAGCCTTCTCGCGGGATGACGCCCGCGCCGACCGCCAGCGACCGGAGGCATCTGTGAGCGAGTCCCGTGCCGATGTCGGCCGCATGCTGCCGCGAGCTCTGAAGGCCGCCCCCGAAGCTGGACCCCCTGACGGCGACAGTCGTTGACCCACGATCGACGCAATCCGAGCACTGTCGCCATCGCCCCCTCTTCGCTATCCCCTCGTTCCCAGCAGCTGCCCGCGTCTGCACGCTCGTCAGACCGGCACCTCGCCGACCCCTACACTGTCCCGCGGACAAGGCGCGACAGCGGAGGGAAGCCGATGATCTGGAAGCTGCACAATGGGGGCGTTCTCAAGCCGGGCGAGGTCGTGGCCCCTGACGAGCGGCTCGGCTGGGGCAAGACGATCGGGCTCGGCGCACAGCATGTGGTCGCCATGTTCGGTGCCACCTTCGTGTTCCCGCTGCTCATGGGCCTCAACCCCCAGCTGGCAGTGATGATGAGCGGCATCTCGACGATCATCTTCATCATCGTCACCAAGCATGAGGTGCCCAGTTATCTGGGGTCCTCTGCGGCTTTCCCCGGGGTGGCCACCGCCATCTATGCGGCTGGTGGGAAACCGAATGATGTCTCGGGCGCACTGTTCGTGGTGGGACTCACCTTGTTCATGTGCGGCCTGATCATTCATTTCGCCGGCTCGCGGGTGATCCACAAGGTCTTGCCCCCGGTGGTCACCGGCGCTGTCGTCATGCTCATCGGCTTCAATCTGGCGCCTGTGGTGGCCAAGAATTACTGGCCCCAGGACCAGTGGACGGCGCTCATCACGATGATCGTCGTCGTAGCGTTGTCGGTGGGTCCCCGTGGCTTCCTGTCACGTATCGCGATCTTCTTGTCGATGGCCATCGGCTATGTGATCAGCTGGCTGCAGGACATCGTCTTCGGCCCCATGCACAAGATGGTCAACGGACAGGCCACCGAGGTGCTGCGCGTCGACTGGTCCGGTGTCGCGAAGGCCCCCTGGATCGGCCTGCCGCCCAAGACCGATCTGGCCACCTGGACCTATTCGATGGATGCCAATGGCGTGGCGCATTTCCCGGCCAGCAATGTGGTGGGCTTCCATCTCCCGGCCTTCCATCTGGCCTTCATCCTGCTGGCATTACCGGTGGTGATCGCGCTCATCGCCGAGAACACCGGACATGTGAAGGCCGTCGCCGAAATGACCGGCAAGAATCTCGACCATCAGATGGGGCGCGCCATCGCCGCCGACGGCGCCACCTCGATGCTGGCCACCCTTGCGGGCGCAGGCCCCACCACCACCTATTCCGAGAACATTGGCGTCATGGCCGCCACGCGCGTGTATTCGACGGCCGCCTATGTGGTCGCCGCGATCGTGGCCATCCTGTTCGGGCTCAGTCCCAAGTTCGGGGCTGTCATCTCGGCGATGCCCGGCGGCGTGCTCGGCGGCATCTGCGTGGTGCTCTACGGCATGATCGGGCTGCTGGGGGCCAAGATCTGGAAGGAGAACCAGGTCGACTTCGCGAACCCGGTGAACCTGGTCCCGGTGGCGGCGGGCATCATCATCGGCGTCGGCGATGTCTCCCTGAAGTTCAGCGACAGCTTTACGCTGGGTGGCATCGCTCTGGGCACGCTGGTGACGGTGATCGTCTTCCATCTGGCCTACTGGCTGGCGCCGAAGAGGCTCTCCGATGCGGCGTTGGGCGGGTCGGGCGTGCTCTTCGACGCGCCCGGAAGCTACTCGGATCGCCCGCTCATCCCACCGGCGAGCCGGACGGCGAAGCAGAGGGCCGCCTCGGACAAAGCTGCCCCCGACACTCCAGGATCCTCCACCGACTGACCAGCTGGGCGTCAGGGGGAAGGCCGCTGACGAACTTCCTGGGGCCAACCGGTCAACGCCAGCCCGGGATCCAACACGGCGCGGTGACGATCGCCGGCTCCCTGGCGTCCTCAGCCGTAGATGTGATCCAGAGGTCCATTGTCACCGTAGATGGGATCGACATCCGGGGGTGCGACGTTGTTCACTCGCTCCGCCGCCGCATCATGTTCGAAGGGCTCGACATTCAGCGTGTCGGGATGGGCCTCCTCGAAGAACGATGAGACCACTCGCAGATCTCCCGAAACCCGCCGGCAGGAGACCCCCGCCGGGAGGACGACGACATCGCGGGCATGCAATGTGAGTTCGACGCCGCCCGACCCGCCCAGGGCCATATCCCCCGAGCCGCTCACCACACCGAAGACGGTGAAGGCATTGGAATGGTAATGGTCAGTGTCACTGAGCAGATCATCGCGGGCGCCGATCCATCGGTGCTCGGCGAAGGTGGTGCGAAACCATTCGTCAAGATTGCCCGTGTCCGGGGCTGCCTGCCGGTAGACAAGGGCCGGCAAGGCGTTGTTCGGCACGATCCCGTTGTCAGCCAGCAGATGCCGCGCCGGTTCAACGGGCGTGCTGGCACTGGTTGTCTCACTCATGAAGCCAGGCTAGAGCGATTGCAGCGGACAGCCACGCAGACCATCCTGTGGCCGCCTGACCGAGGACTGCATCGTCGTCACTCGACCCCTGTCCCGCTCCGCGATGAGGCCACAGCGTCACACGGGGATCGACACCGTGGGCGCGTGCCCCAGAGTTCAGCCCAGTCGTGCCCAGCCCAGTCCTGCCCAGCCGGGCGATGGTAGCGATAACCTTGAGCGGTGCGGACGCACTGCCGTCCGTCGAAAGACACAGCAATGAGGCCGTGAGGAGCAATCATGAGCAGGCTCGCTGACACTGTCGCCCAGCGCTTTGAGGAGATCTTCGGCCACGCCCCCGCCGGCGTGTGGGCGGCCCCCGGACGCGTCAACCTCATCGGGGAGCACACGGACTACAACGGGGGCCTGTGCCTTCCCATCGCCCTTCCCCAACGCACCTATGCGGCGGCAAGCGCCCGCGATGATGACCTGGTACGGGTGGCGTCGTTGGACTTCGACGAACAGGCCGAGGTCGACCTCGGCGATGTGGCGCCGGGCAAGCCCGCAGGCTGGCTCGGCTATGTCGCCGGCACCATCTGGGCGCTGCGCGAGCAGGGTTTCGTCGTGCGGGGTCTCAATCTCGCCATCACCTCAGATGTGCCGATCGGGGCCGGACTGTCCAGCTCAGCGGCACTCGAAGGAGCAGCCGGCGGTGCCGCGTCGGGACTATTCGGGCTCGGTCTGCTGAGCACCGATGAGGCGCGCACCACCTTGGTGGATGCCTGCCGACGGGCCGAGAACTATATCGTCGGCGCCCCCACCGGTGGTCTCGACCAGACCGCCTCGCTGCGCACCACGGCTGCCCACGCCCTGCTCATCGACTTCGGCGACCATGCCCGGGTGCGTCAGATCCCCTTCGACGTCGCCTCTCATGATCTTCGTCTCGTGGTCATCAACACCCAGGCCAAACATGCCCTGGTCGACGGCCAATATGCGGCGCGCCGGGCCAGCTGTGAGCGTGCCGCCAGCCAGTTGGGAGTCAAGCTGCTGGGCGAGATCACGCCCGAACAGCTGCCCGACGCCCTGGATCGTCTCGATGATGTGCTGCGACGACGGGTGCGTCATGTGGTCACCGAGATCGCCCGCACCCGCCAGTGCTGCGACGCGCTGGAGGCCGGCGACTATCCCGAGGTCGGACGGCTGTTCAACCAATCGCATGCATCCCTGCGCGACGACTATGAGGTCAGCAGCCCTGAGCTGGATGTCGCGGTCGAGGTGGCCGTCTCTGCCGGAGCTCTGGGAGCCCGCATGACCGGCGGAGGCTTCGGCGGCTCGGCCATCGCGCTGGTTCCGGTCGACTCTGTCGACGCGGTGACGCGGGCGGTCGCCCAGGCCTATGCGACACACGGCTGGCGACCCGCCGAGATCTTCGCGGTCTATGCGGCAGGACCAGCTGATCAGGTGATGACTGGCTGAGCGGTGTCTGCTCCGCAATCAGTTCGCGGGGTTGCCCGGCAATCAGGTCGGGCTGCGCGACCGGCACTGGCGGGGGGTCGTCACCACCGTCATGGGCGCCACCGCGGACACGGGGATAGGATGCAGGTGGCGATGGATTCCGCCTGGGCTATGGCCCGAACCGCCCTCCGGCTGATGATTCCTGTCCCAGTACGTGGGGCGGATCGCGCCCCGGATCGGATCTTTCATGGCAAAGCAGGTGCCCCAACCAAGCGTTGACCGCATCGTCGGACCGGCGTCCCATCCCCTGATCGCAGGCGTTGAGCCCGGTACCTCCGAGCTCGTCGTTCGCACGGCACTCACCTGGGCAACCAGCCTCAATGCCGAGCTGTATATCGGCTATGCCGACCCCACGCGCATCACGGTGGCTGAGTACCCAGATGGCACCGTGCGCCACACCGAGCTCGACTCCGATCTGCCCGACGATTCCTGGCACGACCGTGAGAAGGCGCTCACCGCTGAGCTCGAGCGCCTGTGTCAGGGCAGTGGTGTCAACTGGCATTTCCGTTATCTCGCCGGACGCACCGACCGGGCCCTGACGCATCTGGCGCGGGCGGTCGACGCGTCAGCCTTCCTGATCGGCGCCAAGGGTCGAGGCCGGCGTCGCGACCCCTTGGAGTTCCTCCGCAGCTCCATCGGCACGCAATTGGCCCACCACCAGCACCGTCCAGTGATCCTGGTTCCGGTCTCGGTCGTCGACTGGAAGGAATCGCTGCTGTGAGCTGGCGCCCCGGACTCCTGGTCCTGGTGGGCGGCAGCGTCGGTGCGACGCTCCGGTTTGCGTTGAGCACCCTCGCGCCCGACCATGCCGGCCGTTTTCCTCTTACGATCCTTACCATCAACCTGTGCGGCGCGCTGGTTCTGGGCTGGCTGTCGCGTTTCCTCGTGCTCACCGGGCCCGACGTCGGCTGGCGTCGCGCTGTGCGGCTGGGTGTCGGCACCGGCGTGATCGGCGGCTTCACCACCTACAGCACCTTCATCGTGCAGACGCTCTCACTGGCACAGGCGGGACATATCGGGCTCGCGGCGGGCTATCTGCTCGCCAGCCTGCTGGGCGGCATGGCCTGCGTCTGGCTCGGCATCGTCGTCGCTGACGCGATGGGCCGGACGTCCGGCGAGACGGTGACGCCATGAGCGCTCCCACTGCCCTCATCTGGATCGGGGTCTTCTTCGCCGGTGGGGTGGGTGCCTGGTGCCGCTTCCAGCTTGACGGCCTCATCGGACGTCATTGGAGGCGCAGCATCCCGGCAGGCACCTTCACCATCAATGTGCTGGGCTCATTCGGCCTTGGACTGTTCACCGCACTGGCCCTGCACCGCTCCGAGCTGGGCTGGCTCCCGGTGGTGTTGGGCACCGGCATGATGGGCGGCTTCACCACCTTCAGCACGGCGAATGTGGAGGTCGTCAGGCTCATGCTGAGCGGACGACGAGCTGCCGGTCTTGGTTTGCACCTCGCCACACTGGTGGTCGCCTCCGCGGCGGCCGTGCTCGGACTCGTCCTTGGGGATCTTTGAACGGGCGCCGCCATGAGAAACGATCGACCCCGATGCGCACCGACTGACTAGATTCAGCTGCGTGCCCGCCCCTGTCACCGTTAGCTTCAGCCCCGCCCCGCCGGACTCCCCCGTGGGACATCAGCTATTGCAGCGCTATTTCGCCGAGTTGCAGACCTCACTACCGGGCGGCTTCGATCCCACCGGCCAGGACAGCTATGGCCCCGGAGAATATTACGTGGCGGCCCTGCACGAGGGGCGCGCGATCGGCTATTGCGGCTATCGGCCGCTGAACGACACCGACGCGGAGATCAAGAAGCTCTGGGTGGATCCCGAGTTCCGCGGCATGGACGTCGCCTCACGCCTCATGGCCCATGTGGAGCAGGCGGCGACCGAGCACGGCTTCACCCGCGTGTTTCTCGATACCAGCGACATCCTCACCCATGCGGTGGGCCTGTACGAGCATCGCGGATATCACCGCGTCGAGCGCTACAACGACAATCCCTATGCCACGGCATTCTTCGCCAAGGACTTGTCACCTGCCGGTCCGGCCTAGAACGACAACGGACCCGAAGCAGCCTTTGCGCGGGAGATACACAGGAACGAGGGGCCGACCCCACCCCGGGTGAGCACGGCCCCTCGTCAGTGATTCAGACCGATCAGATCACACCCATGGCCACCATGGCGTTGGCCACCTTGATGTATCCCGCGAGATTGGCGCCGGCCACATAGTCGCCGGGCACGCCGTATTCCTCGGCCGTGCCCAGGCAGCGATGATGAATGTCGTCCATGATCTGTTCGAGCCGCTTCTCGGTGTACTCGAACGACCAGGTGTCGCGGCTGGCGTTCTGCTGCATCTCGAGCGCCGAGGTAGCCACGCCACCCGCATTCGATGCCTTGCCAGGCGCATACAGCACGCCGGCCTCCCGCAATGCGTCAATCCCCTCCGGGGTGGTGGGCATATTGGCGCCTTCGGCGACCAATTGCACGCCATTCTTGATCAGCGCGCGGGCACCATTCTCGTCGAGCTCATTCTGCGTGGCACAGGGCAGCGCCACATCGCAAGGCACATCCCAGATGCTGCCGCCGGCAACATAGGTGGCCGACGCGCCTCGTTCTGCCGCATAATCGGAGACGCGCCCACGACGCACCTCCTTGATATCGCGCAACAGCTCGAAGTCAATGCCCGAATCCTCCACCACATAGCCCGACGAATCGGAGCAGCAGATCACAGTGCCACCCAGCTGCTGGGCCTTCTGAATGGCGTAGAGCGCCACATTGCCCGAGCCGGAGACCACCACGCGCTTGCCGTCGAGGGCCTGGTCGTGGGCCTTGAGCATTTCCTCCACGAAGAAGACCAGACCGTAGCCGGTGGCCTCGGTGCGCACCTGCGAGCCGCCCCAAGTGAGGCCCTTGCCGGTGAGCGCGCCCGACTCGTATTGGTTACGGATGCGCTTGAACTGACCGAAGAGATAGCCGATCTCGCGTCCGCCCACTCCGATATCGCCTGCAGGCACGTCGGTGGTGGCGCCGATATGACGCTGCAGCTCGGTCATGAACGACTGGCAAAAGCGCATGACCTCGTTCTCAGACTTACCCTTCGGGTCGAAATCAGAGCCGCCCTTGGCCCCGCCGATCGGCATGCCGGTGAGCGAATTCTTGAAGGTCTGCTCAAACCCGAGGAATTTGATGATCGACAGGTTCACCGAGGGATGGAAACGCAGACCGCCCTTGTACGGGCCGAGCGCGGAGTTGAACTCCACCCGGAAACCGCGGTTCACCTGCACGACGCCCTTGTCGTCGACCCACGGCACGCGGAAGATGATCTGCCGCTCGGGCTCGCAAATGCGCTGCATCACCGACCACTGTGCGTAGGCAGGGATCTTGCCGGCGAGCGAGCCGACACCCAGCAGCACCTCGAAGACGGCCTGCAGGAATTCGGGTTCCCCGGGGTTGCGCGCAACGACAGCCTTGTACTGGGGGCGCAATGTCTCCGCGAGACGTTCAATGTCTAGGTTTGCCACTCTCGGATCCTCTCATCACGGCCCTGCCACGTGCCACGATCCCGGATCCCGGATCACCACGGCCGGGTCGGCCGCATGCGCTACCAGCCGCCCGGCCGACATGCCGCGGAGGGTGGGCCCACGCCTCACCCGGCCCCACCCTCCGCCTCGTGCACACCCAGTCAGGATCGCAATCTGGCCAGCGAGTTCAGGCCCTCGCCGCCGCGAACTCCTCCTGATGGTTGGCCAGCACGCGAGCCGCCTCGTCCACCACCTGATTCTGCTTGCGATGGGTTGGAATGAACGCCGCGATCGCCGCACACACAGCCGCAGCCACCAGACCGAGGATCAGCGCCATATGGAAGCCATCGGCCGAGGGAATCGAGTGGCCACCCACCGTGGACGACATGCTCGCCAACACGCTGGCCACCACCGCCGAGGCGACTGCCGTACCCAGCGACCGCATCAGGGTGTTCAGTCCGTTGGCTGCACCAGTCTCCGATTCGGGCACGGCACGCATGATCAGCGTGGGCATCGCGGCATAGCCCAGGCCGGTTCCCACACCGATGAGTCCATTAACCACCAGCACATGCCAGGCGTGCAGGTGCAATGAGGCAGCCAGCACATAACCCACCGCGATGATCGCCGCCCCGAGGATCAGGAGCACCTTGGGACCCCAGATCTTCTCCAGGCGCCCCGCCACCGGAGACATCACGAGCATCGCCAGTCCGGAGGGCGCAAGGATCAGGCTCGCCTTCAACAGGGGAAGACCGGTGCCGCCAACAGCCTCAGGCAGCTGCAGCAGCTGCGGGAAGACAATGCTCGAGGCGAACAGGGCGAAACCCATGGCGATGGAGGCCAGATTGGTCATCAGCACGGGCCCACGCGACGCCACCCGGATGTCAACGAGCGGCTCATGGATGCGCAGCTCAAGGATGGCCCAGATCACCAGCACCGCCAGGCCGCCACCGAGCAGGCCAAGCGTCGTGCCCGACGTCCATCCCCACTCGTTGCCCCGCGAGACGGCCAGCAACACCCCGCCCAGTCCGAGCGCCAGGCCGATCAGGCCCACCGCGTCAACGCGTCCACCGGTGCGCACTCCAGCGTCGGGAACGAGCCAGGCGATCAGGGCAACGACGATCGCGCCCATCGCCGCAGCCACCCAGAACAGCACATGCCAGTCGAAATGCTCGGTGACAAAGGCGCTGATGGGAAGACCGATGGCCCCGCCCACGCCCAGCGTCGCACTCACCAGGGCAATGGAGGATCCGAGTCGTTGCGGTGGCAATAGATCACGCAGCAGCGAAATGCCCAGCGGGATCACACCCATGCCCATGCCCTGCAGTCCGCGTCCCACGATGAGGGGAACCACCGAGGGTGACACTGCGGCGACCACCGAGCCGGCGACCAGCAGGCTGAGCAGGATCAGGGCGATGCGGCGCTTGCCGAACATATCGCCGAGCTTGCCCGAGATGGGCGTGCAGATCGCCGAGACCAACAAGGTGATGGTGATCACCCACGCGGTGTTGTCACGCGTGGTCGCCAGCCGTTCGGGGAGCGAGCTCTGGATCGGGATGAGGATCGTCTGCATGAACGACGCCACCAACCCCGCCGATGCCAAGACCGCCACGACTACACCGGGATGACGTGCGGTGCGCCCGGGGGCGGCGCTGCGGGTGTTAACAAGTTCAGTCAATTCTGAACCTCCGAGAGAAGTCTGTAAGGAGTTCGAGGGTGAGACCGCGTCTCATCCGTGAGAGACAGTATCACCCCTGAGACTGCGTCCCAAGTGGTGTTACGCTGGCGATATGCCAGCCCGTGTGCGTGACCGCAGCCGTGAGATGTTCCGTGAGCGTCTCGCCGAAGCGCTCTGCGAGGTGTTCGTCACCCGTGGTTTCGACGATGTCACCGTGGCCGAGGCAGCCCGAGCCGTGGGCATCTCGCGCGCGACTTTCTTCCGCTATTTCAGCTCGAAGGAAGATGCTGTGCTCGCCAACCTCGAGGGCTCCAACTTTGATTTCGGAGCTGTGCTCGCCGACCTGGAGCTACGGCCCGACGACAGCTGCTGGAGCCTGCTGAAGCGCACCTTTCGCCGAAGTCTCGCGGGAGTGGGCGGCGCCACGAGCGCCCAGCTCGACCAACTGCGCATGATCCATGCGACCCCGTCGTTGCGCGCCCGCCTCAGTTTTCGTCGTCTCCAGCAAGAGCCCGCATTGACTGAGGCGCTGGCGGGCCATGGCGTCCCGGCCGGCCGTGCACACACCGCCGCGATGGCCGGTCTGGCCGGTCTGGAGGTCGCCTGGGAACGCTGGGCACTGCACGAGAGCCCCTCGCTAGCACGTGCCCTCGACGAGGCTTTCGCCGACCTGACCGCCGCGGACAAGCCGATCTCGGCCGGCTGACCGACGCCCACCCACATGGCGAGCAGCCGTAGCGCGTCGGCCAATGCCGAGCCGGGTGTGCGGGGCAGGTGATGTCAGGCAGGGATCGGGGAATCCTCGGGCGCCTCGACAACGGGAGCCGAGCCCCTGAGGGGCTGGCCTGCGGTTTCCTTCATCGGCACCAGCGCGATGCCTGCGATCACCGCGAAGAACATGATGTAGTACGCCGGCATATAGGGATTCCCGGTGAGCTGGACCAGCCACTGGCAGATCAGCGGCGTCGTGCCACCGAACAGCGAGACGGCGAGGTTGAAGGCGATGCCCATCGCGCCGAAGCGAGTGGCCGTCGGGAACAATGCCGGCAGCGCGGACGCCGAGACCGCCAAATAGAACGAGGTGGGCACCGCGACGATGAACAGCGCGCCCACCACGGCGAATTCGGTGCCGATGCGCATCACGGCGAACGCGGGCACCATGGTGATCAGGGTGAGCACCACCGCGACCCAGTAGATGGGCTTGCGGCCGATCCGGTCGCTGAGCCGACCCAGGAAGGGCAGGGCGAACGACAGCACGACCAGGACCGGCACGGTGGCCAGAGCAGCCATGAGATTGCTGACCCCCACCTCCTCTTCGAGATAGGTCGGCATATAGCTGGTGAGCGCATAGGCCGCACACTGGGTGGCCGAGACCAGCGCCATGCACACCAGGATCGGGCGCCAGTGATGACGGATGATGCCGAGCACGCCGTGACGAGCCATGGGGTCGTCGGCAGCGGCGATGTTCAGCTCGGCGTCAAGCTCGTCGGATTCCTCCTCGAAGACGGGCGTCTCGGGGATGCGCATCCGAAAATAGATCGCCGCGGCGCCGAGCGGGAAGGCACTGAGGAAGGGGATGCGCCAGCCATAGTTGAGCATCCCATCCGGCCCTGACAGGTGGTTGACGATCACGGTGACCAGGCCCACTACCCCGGCTCCGGCCGCGAAGCCGATATAGGAGCCCACATCAAGCCAGGCCGAGTAGAAGCCGCGCTTCTTGTCGGGGGAGAACTCCGAGACATAGGTGGTGGCCCCGGCGTATTCACCGCCGGTGGAGAAGCCCTGCACCAGGCGCAGCACATAGAGCGGCACGATCGCCCACAGGCCGATCTGTTGCGAGGTGGGCAGCACCCCGATGAGGGTGGTGGCGATGGCCATCAGCGCCATGGTGAGGAACAGCACGCTCTTACGCCCGATGCGGTCGCCCAGCGGCCCGAGGATGAGCCCGCCGATAGGGCGCACCACGAAGCTGACCGCGAAGCCGAACAGGGTGATGAGCAGGCCGGCGGAGCGTTCCACCCCGGAGGTGAACACGGTGGTCATGGTGACCGCCAGATACCCGTAGATGCCGAACCCGAACCACTCCATGAAGTTGCCCACGGCGGTTCCGGTGATCGCCTTGCGGATGGTCTTCGGATGCACCACCAGCGCCTCAACCGATGTCGTGCGCGGCGCATCTGACGTCGCGGATGGGTCGGGTGCTGTGCCGTGGTGAGTCACGCTGTTCCTGTTCCGCCCCAGGCATCGGCCGCCTGCGGCTGTCTGCGCAGGCGCCGTCGTCGCGCCCGCCGGAGCGGCCACGGGGGTCGGCCGATCCGTGGGCCAGCGTACCGGTGAACCGCCCGCCACAGGCTGATGTTCAGGACGTTGGCAATGCCCGATGGCGCAGTGATTGCAGGCCGAGGGCGCTGATCGCGCCAACCACCACGAGCGCCGCCGAGGCGACCATCGCCGCCCTGAACCCGGCAGCGAACCGGCCGACCGGGGCCATGGCACCGAAGGCCGTGAAGACCATCACGGCGATGGCTGTGCCCATGGCGCCACCAAGTTGGCGGAACATGTTGAACACCCCCGAGGCGATTCCGGTCTGCGTGCGGTCCACGGCGCCGAGCACGGCCTTCTGCAGGGCGGGCCCCGCCATGGAGATGCCCATCCCGGACAGCACGAGCGGCGCGACCATCGCGCCGTAACGAGCTCCGGGCGACAGGCTGAGGGCGAGCCACAGGTAACCGACGGCCTGGAGCAGCAGGCTCACCAGCGCCACGAGTCGTTCGCCCAAGCGGTCGACGATGCGACCCGCCAACGGCGAGAAGACGACCAATGTGCCCGTCCACGGAAGCAATTCAAGCCCGGCTCGCAGCGCGCTCGCACCGGTCACCGCCTGCAGGTACTGGGGCAGCAGGAACACCACGCCGTACATGGCCGCATAGAGCAGGAAAGTGGCCACTGCGCCGCCACTGAAGGCCGACGACCGGAATAGGCCGAGCGGCACCATGGGAGTCGATTCCCGGCGCTGGTGCACGACGAATGCCACGGCCAGCAGGATGCCGAGGGCACCGACCACCGTCGGCGGGACCATGCTGGCGTGCGTCACTGATTCCGACAGCGCCCACACAATGGCGCCCGAGGCAGCGACCACCAGCACCGAATCGAGCGGGTGCGGCCAATCGCCACCCACGTGCGACTCGGCCAGTCTGCGCTGTGACAAATAGGCCCCCACCAGGCCGATGGGCACATTGATCCAGAAGATCCAGTTCCATCCCCAGGTGGAGACGATGACGCCACCCAGGGCCGGTCCGATGATGAGCGCCAATCCCCCGACGCCGCTCCAGATGCCCAGTGCTCGACCTCTTGTGGCGGCAGGGAATGCGCTGGTGAGGATGGCCATTGACATCGGCGTCATCACTGAGGCGCCGACACCCTGCACGATGCGTGCGACGATGAGCACGCCGAGTGTCGGCGAGAGAGCCGCGGCCACCGAGCCGACGACGAACACGAGCAGTCCGACGACATACATGCGCCGGTAGCCCAACCTGGCGCCGAGGGCCACACCGATCAAGAGGAAGGCGGCGACTGCAACGTTGTAGGCATTCAGCATCCACTGCAGTTGGCCGACCGTGGCACCGAAGTCGGCACGGATCGCCGTGGACGCAGTGGTGACGATCATCGAGTCCATCATGGCCATGAAGAATCCCAGCGAGGTGAGCGCCAGCACCCAGCGCTGGCCGCCCGTCGGAGGCACACGCCCCGTGGTGGTCCGGTCGTCGCGTCGGACGACACCCTTCCAGTTCAATTGTTCTACTTCTTTTGAACTATAGAGCGACATGAGCCACTCCTCCCTTGCTGGATGAGAGTTGAGTCCCGACTACAGCGTGTCGAAGAACCTGGCCAGGTACTTGTCGAAGGTCTCGTAATTGAGCGAGACGTACTTCTCCCGGGACTCCTTGTGAGTGATGGTCAGGCGAGCTTCGCGCAGCACCTTGAAGTGGTACGACCCGGCAGACTTGCTGATATCGACGACTCCGCCGATCTCCCCACACGTCACGCCGCGATGCACCTGATTGAGGTAGCGGATGATCTGGAGCCTGATGGGATCCGACAGGGCCTTGAACACCTTCACCCGCGCCTCGTCCTCCACGTCAGCGGACGACGAACCCCCCATCAGTTCAACAGTCATGCAACTATCGTACACCGATTCCGTGGACGGTCCCCCGAGACCCTCACCAGATACGGACAGAAGGCCGCAACTCTGATCAGCGCAGCGCTTCAATGCAGCTATTCAGCGCATCGTGGAGGTCCGTGCGTTGCATATCGTCCAACGACCCCACCATGCGCATCACAACTACTCCGATGGCTTCCGCAGCCTGAGTCAATAGTGCGGACCCCTCTTGCGTGAGAGATACCGGACGGGCGCGGCCATGGGGCGCCTCCTCGGCTCGAGCCACCAAACCCCTCGCCTCAAGGCCATGAAGCAACACATTCATCGTCTGGCGAGTGACGAAGGCGCGTCGGGCAAGCTCGGAGTTCGACGCCCCTCGAGTCTGCTCCAGCGCAGTGAGGCAGGCATATTGCGGCGTCGTCAGCCCCAAGGGGCGAAGTACCTCGTCCATCCGGGCACGCAACACGGCCTGGACTTCCTTCAGTTGGTAACCGATCTGCCGACCAATACCCATGACATCTTGATTCATGTCAGTATTCTGACATATGCTCTACATGTCAGAATACTGACATACTCTTTCAGGAAGAAGCGCCCACATGACCGTCACCGGACCAGATTTCATCGCCCTTCAGGTACGCGACCTTGATCGCTCTGCAACGTTCTACGAGACCCAGCTGGGCCTTCATCGCGCGCCCGTCTCGCCGCCCGGCGCCGTGGTTTTCGCTACCTCGCCCATCCCCTTTGCCGTGCGCGAGCCATTGCCGGGCGTCGACCTCGACCAGTCGTCGCGGCCCGGGCTGGGCGTCGCCCTGTGGTTGCTCGGTGACGACGTGCAGGCCCTGCACGACGCACTCGCGGCCGCAGGTGCCGAGATTCTGCAGGCTCCGACGCCAGGACCCTTCGGGCTCACGTTCACCTTTGCCGACCCCGATGGCTATGCCGTGACGGTGCACGACAAGCACTGACCGAACTCGATGACCACCACGAGCCCAGCCTCCTTACCGGCACGATCGATGGCTGGGCTCGCGGCATGGGTCCTGCGTGTGCACATCACGCGCAGATGATCTGCGACTCCCCTGGAAGCAGCGGACCTGCAGTCGCGTCGAAAGCGATCGGCAGCCCCACGGCGCGATTCCACTCGACAGTGTCAGTCGCCTGAATGTGCACATGCGGCTGAGTACTGTTCCCCGAGTTCCCACACGAGGCAATCGGCTCGCCCCGACGAACCATGTCCCCCACCCCGACGACCAGTGACCCGCGTTTGAGATGGGCCACCAGAATGAAAGGCCCATCGTCGCCGGCCTGGATCACGATGTGATTGCCCGCAAGCGCCGCAACCCCAGACCTGAGGCGAGCAGCCTGGCCCAGTGCATAGGGGATGAGCGCCAGTTGGGAACGGCGAGCCACGTGATCTGGCTCCCCGCCATGGGCGACGACGATCCGTCCTGAGCTAGGCGCGATGACCGGGACGCCAAAGCCAATGAACTTCTCAGGCGCCTCCGTTGCCACCGCGGTGCGCCACGACCATGGTGCGACCCGACCCCGCTCATCAACTGGGATGAGGTCGATCGCATAGGTGGCGCCCATCAGATGCGTGCCGTGACTCGGTACCCGCCGTGCCGGGCTGTTGCGAGCTCTCACGCGCCCCTGCAAGGGCCAGCCCAGTACCAATGGCGCAGCAGCGCTTGCGGCGAGGTTCATGCCGACAGTCTGTCAGCCTCATACGCAGGCCATCCGACTCCAGTCCTCTAGCAAATGACCATAAACCAGAACACGACAGCAGCCACCAATATCAAGACAACGGTGATCGCCAGCTCGGCGCCCCCGGGTCGCCGGCCTGGCCATCACGGAAGGGTGGATCCCTGGGCGCCGAGTTCATGCCGGCATCATCCACGAGTTTCGGGCTGATCCACTCGCTTGCCCTGATCCATCGCAGCCACCAAGGAAAGAAGACCATGCCGACCTGCCGGCTGATCACACCGCAGGTAGCTCCGAGCCGCCGATGGATCGGAACCGTCCATACGCCGTAGGCCTGATGGACAGAGAATTCTGCAGGCATCAATCAAGCTCCAAGACAGCCCCATATAACTCGCGCGATGAAGAGGCGCGCAACACGCGTAGGCCTCTTCATGTAGTTTCAATCCTGCGGGGCCCTTACAGGACTTACCTCAATCGAAATGTAACGAACCGTCGAATCGCTGACCGACAGTCAAAGATCAGGCGTTCTTCTGCTGGATGTCATGCAGAAGGACCAACATTGACCCGTCGCCGTGGGGCTCATGAATGTACTGGCGTCTAGTCTTCATCCAGAAGTTCGGGCTAAAGAGCTACGCAATTTTCGTCGCCTTTCCCCACGACCTTAGGATGGGTTCCCCCTATTGGTCGAGCTCGATTTTCATTCCACATCGACGTGCCCGCCCGCGCGCAGCGAAGGCAAGTCCTAGACTTTATACATGGCAGATCTTCGACTACAGGCCAGCGACGACCACGTAGAGCGAATCGCTCACGAGGGTGATCCCGTGCGCGCTGTGGTGGAACTGGTCTGGAACGCCATCGATGCCGAGGCCACTCAGGTTGACATCGTCATTAAGCGCAGCCCGACGGGCGCCATTGACGAAGTGCACGTCATCGACAACGGACACGGCATCGCCAGCACTGAGGTCGAGAGCACCTTCGGTCGGATCGGCGGCTCTTGGAAGAAGCTCGCTGCCAAATCGAAGAACAACAAGCGGACACTCCACGGTGAACTTGGAGAAGGTCGTCTCCGAGCCTTCGCGCTGGGATCGCGTGTCACTTGGTCGAGCAGGAGCATCTCGGTCACCAACGAACTCGAAGCGGTCACGATCTCGGGTAGCCGCAACCAACGCGACCGCTTCACCTGGGACGCGCGACCTGCCACGGCCGACCAACGCACCACGGGAACCATCGTGGTGGCCTACAACGACGAGCAGCGCGCTCTCGGACCCCTCGACGCGAAGGACGTCGTCGATACGTTACGCGCCCACTTCGCGCCCGTGCTCCTGAATGACGGCTCGCTCGCCATCACGTACGACGGATCGGCCCTTGACCCAACGAAGGAGATCACCCGAGATTCCACCATAGATTTCACTTTCGGCGCAGATGGCGCAGAGTCAGCGTCGGCGCGCATCATCGGGTGGCGCACGGGAAAACACCGAGCACTGTACTTCGGCCCGGATGCTGAGCACTTCCCATACGAGACGGCTGGAGACCAACTCGAGAAGCAGTTTTCGTATTCTGTCTACATAACCTGGCCGGGCCTTGGTCACGAGGAGCTGAGCCTGCTCGGTCTCCACGAGATGGCGCAGGGCAATGTCGGCGACCTTTGGCAAGCGGCCGGCCGAGTCATTCGGGATTACTTCAACAAACTTCGCCGAGAGCAGCGACGCCAGCAGATCAAGCAGTGGCAAGACAGCGGCGTCTATCCATACACGAGCGAGCCGAGGACAGAGCCCGAGCAAGCGGAGCGTGCTGTCTTCGACGCCATCTCCGGCACCATCGCGGGCCAAATACCCAAGCCAAAACGGGAAGCGAAGCTCACGCTGAACCTCCTGAAGAACGCGCTCCGCCACGACCCGGAGAAGCTCACGGTCATACTCCACGAGGTTGTGTCGCTCAATGAAGACGACCGAGACACCCTCACCAGGCTGCTGCGGGAGACCACGCTCCCTGCAATCATTCGCTCGGCCAACCTGGTCACCAGCCGCCACAAGTTCATCACGGGCCTCAAGCACCTGCTCTACGATCCAGCGGACTCCGGCGAGGTCGGCGAACGGGACAACCTGCACAAGATCCTTGAGCACCAGCTGTGGATCTTCGGCGAGGGCTACCACCTGATGAGTAGCGAGCGAAGCCTCACAGAGCTGCTACGAACCCATCTCAAGCTTGAGGGTCTCCCCACGAAGGGAGTGGAGCCCGTCCGCCGCTGGGATGGCAAGACTGGACGCACGGATCTCCACCTCGCGGTGCGCATGCAGGAGCACGACCGCGTCCGCCACCTGATCGTCGAACTCAAAGCGCCCGACATCACAGCCGGTCGCAAAGAAGCAAATCAGGTAGAGGACTACGCGAATGCGATTCTTTCGAACGCTGCATTCAAGTCCGCCACTGCCGTTTGGGACATCATCCTAGTCGTCACAGACTACGACGAGATAGTTCGCCGACGCATCCCGGAGGGATACCAATCGACCGGATTGATATTTAATCCGGCGCACGAGCCGGGCCTTCCCAGTGTGCGCGTCTACGTTAGACGGTGGAGCGATATTCTCGCCGAAAACGAGCGCCGACTGGACTTCGTCACGTCTGCACTTGACCATGATCCGTCGATAAGCGAGGGGCTCGACTATATCCGCGATGAGTACAGCGACCTGCTACCGCCGGCGCTGCGAGCGGAGCCCGGCGAGTAGCCGTGGCCCGCGACAGATCTCACGAGTCGTTCCTGATGCCGGCCAACGTGCGGTCCTGAGCCGATTAGGAGAGGAAGAAACCCCCGTACTGGACATTGCAGGTCGGCATCACCCCTGTCGAAGACCACGTCTTTTCCAGAAAGATCCTAGTTATTAGGCTGAGCGAAGTAGCTGGTGTTCAGATCTACGCATAGTCAACCAGCGCTGATGGGCTATCTAAGATCCTCTTGAAATGGATTTCCACACTGACCACTCGCGTCCTGCTTTCATTGTGTTCCTCAGATAGGTGCTAGCTGCGAGGATCTGCATTGCGCATTCCGTTAAGGCTGCGTATGTGCACCCCATCGCTGCGCGCCTTAGACGCTCGAGGGCAATTCCGCCGCTTGTTTCTACCGCAATTATCCCGACTTCTGCTCGACCGGATGGAACCTTCTATATCCGGTCGAGCTGTGCTCGGTAATGACGTTGTCGACGCGTGCATGGGGTCGGGCTGCTGGGGCTGAGCGGCGAAGAACGCGCGTGCCCAATGAAAATACCCGATCATTGTGGAGAACCTCTTTCCGATCAGGAGCTCGGTACCGCCAAACGGGAGAATCCGTCGATCGTGGAACACTGGTAGGCGTAACCACCCCGCGGGGTGGCGGCACTGCCGCATCCGTGGATCCGCCAGCCACCACCTCGGAGAGCTGGGTCAAGCTTCTTCGCATCCAAGTGGGCCATGCGGCCAGGATGGGAGCAAAGATCCTGCCGAGTCAGCGTAGGTCGCGCCCGGCGGCGGCGAAGTCAACGATCCGTTAGGCCGGACTGGTCCCCTCATCGTGACTGAGCGAACCCCCGCAATATAGCCTGTGCCCAATACCCGGTTCAGTCGGACCGCCCGGCATACAACTATGGTCACGGCACCATGCCTCGATCAACCCGATCACCAGGCCAGGACACGTCCCGACAGTGCATGAGTGTCGAGGAATCGTCCTCCAATCCATAGGCCCCGGAGCCTGGTTACGGCCCCACCTCGACCATGTCGATCGCACAGTATGGAACTCGGTCGCGACATGGTCACTGTGACTGCCCACCTGCACCTAGGCAACTGCCAACCGCCGCCGGGCACAGCCAACGGGCATTACTGCTGGTCATTGAACCGATCTTCTACCTGCCGATGAATGGATCCACACAGCCATCACACCGACCCAAGACGCGTACCCCATCCCACCCCACACCACACGATCACAGCATCGTGTGAATCGCCGCAGTCCTCTAGCAAATGACCACAAACCAGAACACGACAGCAGCCACCAATATCAAGACAACGGTGATCGCCAGCTCGGCGCGTCCGGGTCGCCGGCCTGAGCCATTGTGGAAGGACGACCCCGTAGGTGATGAATTCACGCCGGGCATTGTCCCGAAGTCTGGCTCAGCAGGGCCCTGACTGTCCTCATTCATGGAGCACCCTCCTCACCGCGATCTAAAACCGCCGTTCACCACCTGGACTACTCATCAGGGGTGCCACAGAAATCGCGGTTTCTCTCGGACTGGCCCCTCACCGCCCGGCGGGCTGACGAAACCCCTTCCCATCAAGCGTGCGGGGCGAATCATGGCCCCGACGACCAGCCCCGACGCAGGCGCGGCCTACGGAATGCCGAAAATGCCGCACGACCATATAAGCGCCGACCGAGGCCGCCAGCAGCCCCATCACGACGCCGAACCAGCCGTTGCACCGGGAGAGATCCCCGCCCTGACCCGCGAAGGACAGCAACGCGGTCTGCGTCAACACCAACAACACCAGCGACGCAGCCAGATTGCTGAGCTTGATGGCCTCCATCAAGGGATTCTTCCGTCGTCGTGACGACAACAAGCCGTGTACGGCCATGGCCAGCTCGGTGAATGTGATCGTGGCAATCGCAATCGCCTGGATGCGGCTGTAACTGCCACTACTGCTCGAGCCGAGCGCCAGAGGAAAACATGACACCGCATAGGCAGCCGAGAACACGACGATGAGCACACCAGTCACCCGGTATGCAGGCGGCAGTGCGCCCCCGCTGGCTGACGGGACGTTGCGAGCCGCCCTGATGACCACGATCTTGATAACGGCCAGCCCCAGCGTGAACAGCACATTCGCTGCCATGAAGGCCGAGAAGGCCATGACCAAGATGACCGCCTTTGCTGCTGCCATCATCAGATGGCCCGGCACCGCAAGCGCGCTGAAGTAGATATACCGCTGATCGGCATCGGCGATCCCCCTGCGAATATGGGACAGTCGGGCGTGCGAAGGTGAATCCGTCGCGGGGGCTTGGAGTTGCATCAGGCCTCATCTTTTGGTGGAGATGGTCATCAACCATGCGGACAACCGCACCTCACCAGAATCACCGCACTCGCCGCTTTTCACATCGTCCCTGTGCAGCGAAACCACTACTGCGTCCGTCGTATAACCGGCTCCGTCAACTGCACGCGACCGGCCCAGTCCCTCAGGGCCGGATGCCGGCCTGGACCGCGAGCGACACCAATTGGGCCCAGTCACGAGCCCCCACTTTCGTCATGGCCCGATTGACATGTGTCTTGGCCGTGAACGGCGAGATGAACACTCGCCGGCCTATCTCCGCATTGTCCAGGCCTTCAACCACCAACCGGACGACCTCAAGCTCACGCGGCGTGAGGTCATCAAACAGTTCCGCCTTGCTGGGGTCTGGCTGCACCGTATTCGGGTCGTTGACATGGTTGACGAGGGCATCGATCGCGCCCGCCGACAAGGCATGGGCGCCCTCCGCGACCCTGCCGATTGCCTCAGCCAACTCGTCCGGACCTGCTCCCTTGCTAAGAAACCCGTTGGCACCCGCTCGCATGGCGGCCAGCACATTCTCGTCCTGATCGAAGGTGGTCAGCACCAGGACGCGAGGTCCCTCGGGTCCACAGGCGGCGCGGATACGGCGCACCGCCTCAACTCCATCGATACCGGGCATGTTCAGATCCATGAGGATCACGTCCACCTGCACGCTGTCCAGACGGCGCAGCGCGGTCAGCCCATCCCCCGCCTCCGCGACCACATCCAACCCCGGATACGAATCGATGATCACACGCAGCCCCCTGCGGATCATTTCCTGATCGTCGACCAACATGACGGTGGTCATGACGCCTCCTGAATTCCGGCTGGAATCGTGGCGGTTATCCAAAACAATCGATCGTCGGCGCGTGTGCGCAAGCTACCGCCCACTGACTCCACCCTCTCGCGCATTCCGATCAAGCCATTTCCTCCATTCGAACCCGATGCCGTAGTGCCGCGCCGCATATTCACAACCTCGATGGACACCTCACCACCCTCATTCTGGGATATGTCCAACGAGACCTCGCCGGTCCCGTGTTTGTGGGCGTTGGTGAGGGCTTCCTGCACGACCCGATAAACGGCAACGCTGGATTGGGCCGATAGCTCCACATCGAGGGCCTCGATGCTGTCGTTCACCGCCATCCCCGCGCTGCGATATGACTCGACGAGATCGCCAACTGCCGCATAGCTTGGCGTCACTTCCGGGCTCTTACCGGTCTGTCCCACGCGAAGGACGGTCAGGATCTGTTGGGCCTCCCTCAGCACGGCCTGCACTGCCACCCGGGCAGCAGACAGATCGTCCCGAGCCGCCGGCGGATTATCCAGATGGATCTCAGCCGCGCCCAGATGCATGTTGACCACGGCGATCTGATGTCCGACGCCATCGTGGAGATCACGGGCAATGCGCAGCCGCTCCTGGGCGATGCCTCGCTCAACGGCAGCCTGACGACCGTGCTCGGCGGCACGCATGCGCTCTTCGGCCTCAACGCGGTACCGATAATTGCTGCGCAGCGCGCTCGCGATGGCTGCGCACACAGCCGCCGCGAAGGCAGAGACCGAGGAACTCGTGTCATGGCGAACATCGATCGTGCCGGCTTCCCAACCCACGGCCACGAAATTGGCCACGCCGATGGCCACGCCGACCGCCCAGGCGGATAGCCCGCGCAACACGAACCAGAAGGCGGTGAGGCAGGCCATCGACCAGATGCCAGTCGCGGGACGTCCCACGAGAACGGCGATGAGGGGCGCCGCCGCCACCAATCCCAGGCCGACGTAGCCCAGATGGTGCCGAAGGCGACCAGCCATAACCCCGGCGATCACCAACGCGATCGGCACATAGTGCCCGACGGTCCCATGGCTCAGAACCACACCGACCACCTCAACGCAGGCCGCGACCGCCAATACGACCTGAACGCATATCTCCGCAATATGCGGCAGGGTGCGCCATCGCGGAGGTTCCCGCTCAACGATGTCGGAAGCTGCCGCAGATGTCATATCCCCATCTTCCCCGTATCGCCGCGTCGTTGCGTACTGCGTTTGCAGTACTCGAGGCGGTCCGCCCAGAGGATGTCCGCGACCCGCTGAGCGCCGAAACTTGATGAACATCAGATGAATCACCAGCCATATCCTCAAGGAGCCTCGAAATGACCATCCCGAATGTCACCGCCCCCGCAGCACCCGCGACCGATGAATACACGGCCTATGAATATGCGTCCGCTCGGATCCCCCAGGATTTTGAGCCGCTGTTCCGTGACACCTATGCGGGATTTGGTTGGACGATGGAATCCACCGCCGCGAATTCAGCCAGCTCCGTGCCGCTCGCGCCGCACAGCAAGCCGAGCAGCGTGACGCTCCAGCTCAAGCGCGACCGCAACATCAAGAACCGGGAATTGGTGCGCACACTCCAGGATGACGCCGATGTCGCCCTGACGACGATCTTCACGCTCGAGAGGTCGAAGACCTCCCGGGCCATGATCGTGGCCATCACCATCGGCATCATCGGAACCGCTTGCATGGCCGGCTCGGTCTTCGCCATGAATGCCGGACTGGCCGTGCTCTCCGTCGCGCTCGGGGCCCTGGGCCTGTTCGGTTGGATCGGTGGCGGCCTGTCATACCGCGAGGTGAAGCATCGTCGAACGCGTCAGGTGACCCCACTGATTGAGAACTCCCTGGACGCCCTGCACGAGGCCAGCAGTCAGGCCGCCCATCTGCTGCGCTGACATATGCCAAACGAGCCCACATCCGCACTCGCGACGGGCACGCAAAGGGAACAGAAAAAGGGAGGGGCCCCGAACGAAGCGGGGGCCTCTCCCTTTTTGCATCAGATTTGTGGAGCTAGGGGGATTCGAACCCCCGACCTTCTCATTGCGAACGAGACGCGCTACCAACTGCGCCATAGCCCCAAATCGTCGAGCTCAACGAGCCCTTTGAGCGGAAGCCAGCTTAGCACCTCAGCAAGGCCTGTCCCCACTCGACACCGACGCGCCCGGCAGTGAGCTACTCGCCCACTGCCTTCGGCAGATCCCCTTCATCGCCACGCCGCTCGTTGCGGTCAGCAGAACCGCTGTGCCCGTGTCGAATCTGCCCGAGCTGTCCGTCCTGGCCCCGGTCGGTCTGCGGAGCCTCCGCCGTCACCGGCATCTTCGGCTGTGCCGGCGGATCGGCCGTCATGCTCAGGTCGATCGTGCGCACTGAGCGCGGCACGAGCGGCTTTGACACATAGGTGGGTGGCGTCACCGCAATCGGCTCCCACAGATCACCGATCGTGGAATCCACTGGAAGGTTCAGGGGGATGGAGATCTCAGTGTTCTCGTCATGCACATGGGTCAGATCCACCTCCCGCACCATGACGGTCTCCTCAGCCCAATCCTGATCGGCCATGTCGAGCTGATCGGAGATCATCGCATTGACGGTGTGCACGCTCACCCGGCTCAGCACCACGAACACCACGAGGACGCCGATACCCACCAACGACAGCCACCACGGGGCGGGCGTCACGATGGAGACCACCACTCCGGCGATCATCACGATGACGCTGCCGATGAACCCCGTGCGACGACGGCGCATCGCGATCTGTGCGGCCCGCTTGGTCTGGAAGAGGACATAGTCACGCTGCAGGGGCGTCGAGATCTCCAGCCCCGGGTCTGAGGGCTCAGCGAAATCGTCCTCGCCGCCGCGACGCACGATATGCATCGGCGCCGCCAGCGCATCACGGACCGCACTCAGATTCGGGGTGACCGTGGACTCCTTGTGCAACAGAAAACGTGGCACCAAATAGGCCAACCAGCCAGCGACGATTGCTAGCCAGATCAACCCAGTCATTCCCACGAGTTCAACGCTATGAGCATTGGCCCAAAGCTCAGCGACGCAACGCCGCGACGCCGCAAACTGATCGTCTTGACGGCGGCTCTTCACTCATAGTTTTCTCTCTGCACCGCCTGCTTCGGACGCACTCGAGCTGTCGGCCAGATAGCGCACGAGTCCCCCGCTGGGACAGTCCTCGCGAATCATCACGTATACGAGGTGGTCGCGCCAATCGCCGTCGATATGCAGATAGCGCCGACGCATCCCCTCGCAGGTGAAGCCGAGCTTGTCGACCACCCGCAGGCTCCGTTGGTTCTCGGGACGGATGCAGATCTCCACGCGATGGAGTTCCAACACCTCGAAGCAGTAATCGCAGGCGATCGCCACCGCGAGTGGAACAAGCCCCTGCCCGGCATGCGCTTGGTCGATCCAATAACCGATCGACGCGAAACGGCCCGCCCCGTAGACGATGTCGGACACGGTGACCTGGCCCACAATGGGCGCCGATCGTTCACGGCGAGCCCTCCTGCCTCGCCCGTTTCCGGGCGGGCGTGGCGAGGAGAGGGTGATGAGCCAGGACAGCTGACTCGCGGCACGTCCCCGGGCACGCTGTCTCTTGACGAGCTCGCTGAAGGTCAGCGCCTGCGGTCTTCCTTGTGCCGGAATGGTGGCATCCCACGGACCTGTCCACTGCCGATTCCGGGCGCGCAGGCCATCCATCTCGACCTCATCGCGACGCTCCATCGGTCGAAGGACGAGGCTCCCGGAGCGCAGGACAAGAGGCCAGCGATGGCTTCTCGGCAGATCGAGGTCGACCATGGCTCAGTCGCGGTCGAGGAGCCAACAGGTCACGGACGCGCCCGCAGCCACGGCTCCGAGCTCCGCCGGCAGCACGATCAGAGCGTCGGCGTCGGCCAGGGTGGTGAGACTGCCCTGCGCAAAATCCAGCGGGGTCACCGACCACTGCTGTCCTTGACGATCGATCACACCGGCCACCACCTGCAGGAGTCCCGGCTGACCGGCGACGTCCATCGTCAACTGGCAATCGACACTGGCCAGACCGATATCGCTGGCACCCATGAGGGTGCGGATCAGCGGATGCACGAACAACTCGAAGGCGACGAACGCCGCCAACGGATCTGCCGGCAGCATCACCACCGGCACCTGGTCCTGGCCGATGATCCCGAAACCCTGCAGACCGCCGGGATCCATCGCCACTTCCGCGAAATCCGTCTGTCCCAAGTCCTTGAGCGCTGTGCCGAGCAGGCTCTGCCTGCCACCGGCAATCCCGCCGCAGATGATCATCAGGTCTGCGCGGATCAACTGGTCGGAGACCACATCGCTCACCTCGGGAGCCGAGCTCCCCGGCACTGACTCGCGCCACACCTGGGCGCCGTCGGCCTTCGCCGCGGCGGCAACCATATGCGATGCCGCGTCACGACGTCGCTGAGCCAAGAAATCTGGTGAGCCATCAGCCAGCTGCTCGCCAACCGCCAGCACCACGATGCGTGGACGGGGACGACAGAAGACCTTGTCAAAGCCTGCCTGGGCGAGTAGCCCGATCGCCCTGGCGTCCAGCTGGCGACCCGCCTGGATCAAGACCTCGCCTTGGGCGGCGTCGATCCCCGATGGGCGCACATGCTCCCCGGCAACCACCGGCGCAAGCACCACCACGTCGCGTCCATCGCGACGCACCTGGGCCAGCGGGAGCAGAGCATCGGAGCCGGGCGGCATCTCCTGACCGGCATAGACGGGCACGGCTGAGCCGATCTTCGACACGTCGCCGCGCACGCTCAGATGCACCTGGCTGCCCGGGCCGGCCCCGCGCACATCCTTGGCGATCACGGCATAGCCATCGCCCTCTGCCTCGGGCAGCGCCGGCAGATCACCGTCGGCCACGAGGTCTTCGCACAGCGATAGCCCCCAGGCGTCAAGCAGCCTCATCCCGAAGGGCATGAGGGGCTTCACCTTGGACAACAAGAAATCACGATGGTCACTCACCGAGCGCAATCCATGTGGTCCCGCCGCAGGGGCACCCGGCAGCGCCGGATCGGGCTCGGGCTCCGGCTCGACGGTCACCGGCGGCTTTCTGCGTGAAAAGAGGGCCATATTGCCTACGATAGGTGCATGCTCGGGCCCAATACCGCGGGACGCACCGCGCCTGATCCAGCCGGTCAGGTCACCAAGTCGCAGTTGCGCACGAGCGCACGAGAACGCCGCGTCGCCCGAGATCAGACCGGGCGCGACGAGGCGGCCCAGCAGCTAACCAGGCGCGTCCTGGATCTCGCGAGCGGCAGGGTCCCGCGAGGTTCGGTGATTGCCTGCTATCTGTCCCGACCCGATGAGCCCGACACCCATTATCTGGTCCGTGCCCTGCTTGAGGCCGGCTACCGGGTGCTGGCACCATCCATGCACGGCGGACCCGCCGCTGAGGACATCGGCTGGGCCTGGCTCGCCGATCCCACCGAGGTCACGGCGGGAGTCCTGGGGATTGAGCGCCCCGTGGGTGAGACTCTGCCCGCCCCGGCTCTCGCTGAGGCCGCCGTGGTGATCCTGCCCGGGCTTGCCGGCGGGCGCGATGGCTCACGGCTGGGCATGGGCGCAGGCTGGTACGACCGCGCGCTCGAGCACGTAAAATCGGGAACCTTATTGTGGCTGCTTCTTTTCGACGACGAGATCGTGGACAGCCTCCCGCAGGAGACCCACGACCATCCGGTGGGCGTCATCATCACCCCTCGCCGCACGATCGTGACTGCCGACAACGGTCAGCGGCCGTCCCGGTGACACAGCGTCACGGCGCCTGAGAGTGGCTCCGTTCTAAGCTTCCCCAGACGCGAAACCGGGCCTGAACGCTGCGGGCAAAGCGGAAGCTGGACCGCGTCGTGGCAAACGGAGCGTCTCGGGAATAGCCCACCCGATTCGGGTGTTCTTGGCTTCGCACTTAGAATTGCCGGGGCTCCGCAGTTGTGCGGAGCGAACGAGGACGAGAGACGCGATGCCGACCTACGAATACACCTGCACCGATTGTGGACATGATCTGGAGGTTTTCCAGAAGTTTTCGGACGATCCGTTGACCGTCTGCCCGGACTGCAATGGCCATCTGCGGAAGGTCTTCAGCCCGGTCGGCGTGGTCTTCAAGGGTTCGGGCTTCTATGCCACCGATAACCGCACCTCGGGGGCTTCCACTGCACCAGGTGAGTCCATGCACGACGCCGCCAGCACCACCCATACCGCCGAGTCAAGCACCAGCGGCGCAGAATCATCGAGTTCCACAAGCGAGTCGCCTTCCACTGGCGCCCAGTCGAGTTCTGCGAGCGCAGCAGCCCCTGCATCTGCCCCCGCAGAGGCGAAGGTCGCCTGACCTCACCTACTGTTCTCCACTCATCCACAGGGCTGCCCAAGCGTCGCGCAGCCCTGTGGATGAGTGATCGCTGTATGTGCCAACGCCCACAATCGCCGTGTGAATCCTCAGGTCTGGCTCAGCACACTGACCCGTTTTATTCGCTGGCACCGCCGCGCCTTCGGTGTGGCTGCCGCTGCGCTGTGCCTGGTTGCGATGATCAGCGCGCTGAGTCCAGCCGTCGTCACCACGAGGACGGTGCTTGTGGCTGCCCACCCACTACCCGCCGGCGTGAAGCTCGCGACCGACGATGTGACGACGCTGCACGTCTCAGCGGATGTCGCCATCGCCGAATCGTTGAATGAACCGGCTGCCATCGCCGGACAGGTGCTGGCCGTGCCGCGCCCTGCCGGAGCGGTTCTCACCGCCTCGGATTTCGTGGGTGAGGGGCTGATCGCCGATTCCGATGGGCTCAGTCTGGTCCCCTTCCGGATCGGGGACCGGGGAGTCGCGGGGGTACTGAGCGTTGGAAACCAGATCAGCGTGGTCGGAGCCAACTCGGCAGGCTCACGCCGGGTGATCGCCAGCAGGGTGCGTATTGCCGCGCTCCCCTCAACAGGATCCTCCAGCGCCCTCGGCGGTGAGTCCTCGAGCGACGGTGCCCTCATCCTTGTGGCCGCCGATCCCGTCACTGCACGGGAACTGGCAGCCGCCTCAACCGAGTACACCCTGACCGTGATCCTGGAGAGCAGCTGAGCCCATCGAAAGCACATAGTGCCGACCCGCCGGGGTCAGCGGCCCTGTCACCCCGTAGCGTGATTAACCCAGCAAGCGATCCCGTCGACAAATACGAGAGGACACTGTGAAGGGTTTCAAGAACTTCATCATGCGCGGCAATCTCATCGACACCGCAGTCGCCTTCATCATCGGCGTCGCATTCGGCGCTGTGGTCACCAGCTTCACCCAGATCGTGCTCGACCTCCTGGGCAAGCTTGGCGGCACCCCAAACTTCAGCGGCTGGACACCCGGCGGAGTCCACGTCGGCAGCTTCCTCACCGCACTGATCTCATTCCTTGTGGTGGCCGCCGTGGTCTATTTCGCCATCGTGGCGCCGATCACCAAGCTGCGCGAACGACGCCCCGAAGCCGAGAAGAGCGCCTCCGAGACTGAGCTCTTGGCCGAGATCCGCGATCTATTGGCCGCCCAGCGGCAGCCGGGCACCGAACGGCTCGAGTCTGGCGCAATCCCAAGCGCCTATCCCCACGAGACCGGGGAACATGCACGGCGACCCATCAGCGAGTGAACCATTCGGGATCCGCGTTGCGTGGCCCGAGGCGGTGTAGCCATCTCCATAGCCACGCCGGTGGGGTTCCAGCTGGCTGAGTCACGCCTCATCCACGGATCAGCCAGCTGACCGCCCCAGCCCATGCACGGATCAACCCATGCACGGATCAGCCAGCTGATCCGTAGTGAGGCGGCAGATCAGCCATCAACCTCCGCGTCTCCGCATCGATCGGCTGGGAGGCATCGCGCACGCCAGCATCGTGACTGTCCAGGCCCAGCTCGGCGACAGCCTCACTCACCCAAGCGTGAAATTGCGCGAAGCCCCCTGGCGCTGCGATCCCCTTGGGCAGCGACATCGGCCATGCCGCCGACTCATGTCGACGCTGATTCCTCACCGTCGCCACCCGCTGCGGCGGCCAGCCAGCTCGGGCCAATGCCGCGACAAGTTCAGCTGGCCGGTTCACCCCCGATAATTCGACACCGAGGAATTCTCCCGTCAGTGCATACCCCGCACAGTCGGCCACGCTCGGCGCATCCGCGCCATGGCCCTGCTTGGGCGCGGTCTCATCATTCACCCTGAAGGAGCTTCCCGTCAGGCACCGATCCGCCCTCGGGGCCAAGATCGACGGTGCCCCGCACCTTCACGCCCGATCCGAAGCGCCAATCCCCCTCCACCGTCAACGAGTCGGCTTCCACCAGACCCAGGGGTGCGGGCACGCGCTCATCGAAATCACTGACGAATTTGTAAGCCTTGCCCAGGTCGACACCCGGAATCCGGGCGACTCGGGCGTGCAAGCGTCCGTCGTCAGCAATGGAATAGACATCCGACCGCAACAACAGCAGCTCATTGGTCTTCTTCACCGGCACAAATCGGTCCCTGCCGACCAGGAGAACTCGTGCGTCATCGAACACTTCGACGGCGGCTCCCATCGCGCTTTCAACCTGAATCACGGCGGGGCTGCTCGGATCAGTGGGATCCACGGTCTTTTCATTGCGAATGAGCGGCAGGCCCATCACACCATGCCGTTCGTCGAGCTTGGCCTTCAGCGCCACCAGATCCCACCACAAATTATTGGCGTGGAAATAGCGGTGGACATGCTCGTCAGTGAAGTACTTCATATCCTCGGGCGCCGTCTGCGCGGTGTCGCGAAGGATCACCTTCCCGTCGGATTTGCGGATCGCCAGGTGACCACCCTTCTTGTCATTCACCGTGCGAGTGCACACCTCAGAACACCAATCACCGCCGGTCGAGGCGAACCAGCCAGCGATCGTCGCATCGGGGGCTGCCCCCAGGTTGTCCGAGTTCGAGACCGACGCATAGCGGTAGCCGCGATCGATCAATGTGGACAAGAGCCCGGAGTCATAGAGCGATGCGTAGATGTCGCCGTGGCCGGGCGGGCACCATTCCAGCTCGGGATCGGCCGGCCAGGAAACCGGCGTGAGATCGTCGGCACGCAGCTTGGGTTCCTTGCTCTGCAAGAAATCGAGCGGCAGATCGTCAACGGCGAGATCTGGGTATTTCGCCAGCGCCGCCATCGTGTCGTCATGGGTGCTGAATGAGTCCATCAGCAGCAGGGGCAGCTTGACGCCCCACTTCTTGCGAGCACCACGCACCTGCTGCACGACGATGTCGAGGAAGCTCTTGGCCTCGCGCACTTCAAGCAGGGACTTCGCATGCGCCAACCCCATCGACGTGCCCAGGCCGCCGTTCAGCTTGATGAAGACGGTTTTCGACAGCGCATCTCGTGCTTGCTCGTCGCTGACCACTGTCTCGGCCAGACTCGGAGGATTGCGAATCGGGCTGATGCTGATCTCAGGGATGATCCCGGTGGCACCGGTTTCCAGCTGCTTGTAATAGTCGCTGAACACCTCAATAGCCGTGGGCCCCACTCCGGCAGCGGCCATCTTGTCACGGGCTTGTTGAAGACCTTGCTCGCTCATGTCCACAGCCTAGCGATCACCACATCCGGGCCAACGAGGCCGTCAAAGGCCCCGACCCTGCTATCGAATGATCGTCCGGGCATGAAGGAAGGTGACGTTCCGTCGAGGAGCCGAAGCTGTCTGCCCACCCCCAGGAGACCTACAACGGCGAAACGTCACCTTCACTAGTCATTTTAGATGCTTATTCGATTTGAGGTAAGCCCTGGAGTCACTCAGTTAGCAGAATTTTGGGATGGTTGCGCGCACCACGTCAAAGGCCATGACGGCCCAAGTCACCGGCCACCTGCCCAACCTCGCGAGAAGGACACCAGGCGTCCGGGCTTGTGACTGAGCAGGATGGCGGCCGGCGCTCAGACTGCCTGCGAAATGCTCACACCAGCCAGCTGTCGGCGAGACCCCTTCCCCGGCCATCTCCGCACCCGGACGCCACTCGTTCGCAGTGGCCCCTCACCAGCGGCTAATCTAAGTTCTCGGGCCCCGTAGCTCAGGGGATAGAGCAGTGGTTTCCTAAACCATGTGCCGGAGGTTCGAATCCTCTCGGGGCCGCCATCTGCAACAGCCTTCTGCCGAGGCAGGTCACGCCCGGTCGGAAGGTTTTTCATTGTCCTCGCGTCGCAGTAGAGGGCCACAGGAACGCCCTCGGGCAGCAGTCATCTCCCGCGCCGCAGAAGAAACGCGGCACCGCGCCGATAAGCCCTGAGAAAAGAATGGGCCGTTCAGCTAGGTGCCGCGTCGCTGCTGTGCGATCAAGAACGGAGCTTCTCACTCCAACTCAAGGAAGATCCCCGCATCGACCAGATCCTGCACGAAGCCACCAGCAGTGTCGGTACGGTTCCAGTCCCGCTGCAGTTCGCAGGCGAGCTGGGCGTTGCTGATCAGCTGGGCACCCGCCTGTTCCACCCGGCGAAGAGCGGTCTGATGAGCCTCAACTGAGGTGCCGCCCACGGCATCGACAACGGGATAGACCTCATAGCCCTCGCGGATGGCGTCGAGAGTGGGGAAGGTGAGGCATGCCTCGGTCCACAGGGCAGCGATGATGAGCTTCTTGCGCCCGGTCGCCTCCACCGCCTTCTTGAAGTCGGCGTCCTCCCAGGCATTGATCGACGTGCGGTCATAGGACGGCACCTCAGGAAGGAGCTTCTTCAGCTGCGGGATCGTGTCCTTGTTGCGGCCATTGGCCACATTCACCGTGGACAGCACCACGGGCACGTTAAAGGTCTGAATGATCTTTGTGGTCACCACAATATTGGCGACGAGCCTCGCCCGGTCCATTGAGTTGATCGAATCCACCTGTGTGGGCTGATAGTCGATCAGCACGAAGGCGGAGTTCTCCGGGGTGAGGAGTTGGTCAGAGACGGGGTCTCGACGAGTTGCGCTGGTCATGATTCGGTTTGTCCTTCGTTCAGGAGATAGTGACTGAGAAACTGCACTGTCTGCTCATAGACGTCATCCAAGTAGCCCTTGGCATGACGGGTGCCACTGAGGAATTGGGCGACAACGGGCACATTGCTGCGCACCATTGCCTCAGTGAAAGCTAGAACGCCGCTGGTGGGCACGAACTCGTTCAGGGAGTTCGCCACATAGACGGGCCCGGTCGTCGCCGACACCCGGTGCACGGGGGTGCCTTCGGTAAGGCGATCGGTGCGGTCATGGAAGTAATTCATGATGAACCACTTGTAGAAGGCGTCATTGCCCCCGGTCTGGTTGATCGACGAGCTGGCGGCGCCAAAGTTCTGGGAGTTATCGGGGGCCGGCACCACATCCTCGTGGTGGCTGAGCCAATCATCGATGTCAAGGATCCCGGAGAGCGAGACTGCGGGGATCGAGTATTTGATGGCCATCTCCACGCTCATATTCCCACCGGCTGACGACCCCACCGCTGCGATCTTGGCGCGGTCAAAGTCGTAGTCACTCGACCGCAACCACTGCCACACATGGTCCATGTCCACCAGCGGCGCGGGATAGTAGCCGGCGGGCACGTCGTGGTACTCGGGCACGACCACGAGATAGCCCTCAGCGGCTAATCTCGATGCCCAATCGGCGTCCTTGGCTTTGCTGCCACGGAACCACCCGCCACCATGGATATCGATCACCGCGGCCCCGTTGGCATGGTCGGGATCTCGATAGAGATCAAGCAAAGATACGCCATCAGAATAATAGGCAATATCGGTGGTTGTAATCACGCTCATTATGAGTGCCTCACTTAGATGAACAGGCAAGCCCGTGATCACACAATACGCCCTCCCACAAGGGATAACACCTTGCCCGGGTGGGCTAATGTGATGTTCACAGAACACGAACAACTGATGCACCAAGGCCATTAGCACTGATGCATGATTTCCTTGAGAAGGAGGCACCATGCTTGATGTCGAGGATTCCCTGCGACGCCTAGCTACCACCGTCGACCACCATTACCAGCACATCGCCAACCGGCATGAGTTCATGCGCGCCTGGGCGGTGCAGTTCGAGCTCGCCTACACCGATTTCAGGGTGATTCAGCTGGCATTGCAGCTCGATGGCACCAGGCATGAGCTCTTGGAGCGCTTCACCTCCTCCTACGACGATGTCTACGAGTATGAGTACTCGTTCGCCGCAGGCGGGCTTGAAGGTTTTGATGCGAAGTTCTCTGGACGTCTCGATTCATACAAGTCCGACGTTGACCTGCTTCTGGGCACCATCTCGGAGATCGAGTCACTGGACCGCCATCCGCAGTCCTGAACGATCGGCTGCTCTGAGCGCAGCAGTCTCAACAGACATTGTGAGGTCTTCATCCCAGTACAGGGACGGGGACCTCACAATGTTTGACCGCCATTCCGGATTCGGTGGGCATTGCGGGATTGTTTGCGACCACAAGGAACCCCACGAGGACCGCTACCGAGCTTCGTCTGGGGGTAGAGGCCACAGCCGCATCGAGCGCGGTTGAGGATCCCGCCATGGACCTGATCAGAAGTCCTGACGTGCACCGCAGGGACCTCCTGGGAGCCGATCGGCGACCTGGCCCTCGCCTTCCCGCCGCGACATCCACATGTGAGTGGGGCCGGACGATATATCGTCCGGCCCCACTCACATGTGGAAAATCCCTGATCAGGCGTTCGCGGGCTCGAAGTCGCGCACCTGCCCGATAAGGGCATCAAGCGCCTGCCTGTTGAGCAAGCCGGCATTGCGATAAATCAGCTTGCCATCCTTGAAGGCCATCAGGGTCGGGATCGCTTGGATCTCGAGCGACGCGGCCAGCTGCTGCTGCGCCTCGGTGTCGACCTTGCCGAAGGTGATGTCATCATTGGCGTCACTGGCGGCGTCAAAAATCGGGGAGAAGCGCTGGCACGGGCCGCACCAATCGGCCCAGAAGTCGACAAGCACGATCCCCTTCTGCAGGGCGGTCTGCTCAAAGTTCTCGGTGGTCAACTCGACGGTAGCCATGATGTCCTTTCATAGTCTCTTGCCCTATGCCATGCACCGGGCCACACAAATACAACGCCGTAAACGGGTAGAACTATTCCGAGGTCATGCACCCGTGCTAACCCGCAGCGCCCCTGAACACCAGAGCACCACCGTCTCTATTGCCGGGGTCACACGCCATTGCCGGGGGTCACACGCCCGGCGGCTACGCCTTGACGCGCAGCGAGGGCGCATATTTCTCGGGCACCCGCAGGTCGGTACCGTCCTCGGTCGCCACCACGAAGTCATCCCCATCACGAACAAGGCTGATCTGCGTCCCCGGATGGATCCCGGCCGCGTCAACCGCCTCAAGGAAGTCCATATCGCTCTGCGCATACTCGTCGATCAACACGAACTCAGCCTGCTCGAAGCCCTTCTCCTCTGCCTCGAGCAGATCGATTCCGTAGTCCTCCAGCGAAGAGGCTGCAGGGGCGTCCGGATGGGGAATCGGTGTGCCATAGGGAGTCGAGGTCGGCGTGCCCAGCATCTCGCAGAGGCGATTGGCCACTTCATCGCTCATCACATGTTCCCAACGACAGGCCTCGTCGTGGGCCGAGGCATAATCCATGCCCAGACCGTTGACGATGAAACACTCCGCCAGCCGATGCCGGCGCATCACCGCCCGACCCTCGTTATAACCCGTATCTGACAGCTCGATCGTGCGGCCCTGGCCCAGTCCCAGCAAGCCATCACGTTCCATGCGCGCCACCGTCTGCGAAACCGTCGGACCCGCCTGATGCAGCCGCTCCACGATCCGCGCCCTGCGCGGCTCCACCCCAGATTCGAGGAGTTCGTAAATCGTGCGCAGATACATCTGCGTCGTGTCGATGAGTTCACTCATTGCGCGCTCTCCATCCTCTGGCTCACTGCACCTATGAGCACCCTGGTGCGACCCATTATTCCCGTGGCGTCAACCCCTGCTCCGAGCCCGAGGCATTCGACGGCTACCCAACCGTGCCACATGGGCCCAGTTGGACCCTGCAGCGGGCTCATCGCTGAGAGTGAAACAATCACGCAGGTGACTGATCTGCGCATCCCCAACGACCTCCTGCCCCGCGATGGGCGCTTCGGCTCCGGACCCGCGAAGGTCCGCCCGGAGGCGATGGCCGCTCTTGCGTCCAGCCCGCTGATGGGCACCTCCCACCGCAAGCCACCTGTGAAGTCGCTGGTGGCCCATATCCAGGAGCAGCTCGCCGCCCTGTACTCATTACCCGACGACTACCGAGTGGTTCTGGGCACCGGCGGCGCTTCCTTGTTCTGGGACATGGCTTGTGTGAGCCTGATCCGCCGGCACAGCTCTCACGGCGTCTATGGGGAGTTCACCCGCAAATGCGCGGCGGCGGCTTCACGCACCCCATGGCTCGAGAGGCCGACCATCAGCGAGGCCAACTATGGATCGGGAGCCTTTCCCGCCACCGACGACAAGGCCGATCTCTACGCTTGGGCACAGAACGAGACATCCACCGGAGTGGCCATGCCGGTGCAGCGTCCAGCGGGCATCGCCGATGATGCCCTGGTGATGATCGACGCGACGAGCGCTGCCGGCGGGCTAGACGCCGATGTGCGTCAGGCCGATGCCTTCTATTTCGCGCCGCAGAAGAACTTCAGCTCCGACGGGGGTCTGTGGTTCGCGCTCTGCTCGCCCGCCGCCCTGGCGCGCGCCGAGGAGCTCACGGCAGCGCCGGATGGGCGCTGGGTGCCCGATGTGCTCAATCTGAGCCTGGCCGCCGCCAACGCCGCCAAGAACCAGACCCTGAACACACCTGCCCTCGCCACGCTGGTGCTGCTGGGCAATCAGCTGGACTGGATGATGGACAACGGCGGTATGTCCTTTGCGGCGGGGCGCACCGCCGAGTCGGCACGGCGACTCTATGAGTGGGTGGACGGCCATGATCTGGCCCATCCCTTCGTCGCCGATCCTGCGCTGCGTTCTCCCGTGGTGGGCACGGTGGTCTTCGACCATCAGGTCGACGCGCCTCGGCTCTGCTCGATCCTGCGGGCCAATGGCATCGTTGACGTCGAGCCCTACCGCAAGCTGGGCACCGATCAGATTCGCGTCGGCATGTTCACCTCGGTTGATCCCGAGGATGTCTCAGCGCTCCTGGCCTGCATCGACTGGGTGCTGGAGCGCATCGTCTAGGCCCCGCACCGAAGACCTCCAGGGCGAAATATCCCGGGCGCGGCAGCCGCCGCCGGTGCCCGACTCTGGATCATCGGCCCCTATCGGCTCCTCCCCAGCTACCAACCCCTACTCGGGAATGTTGTCCCGCCGGGAGCGCACATAGACGAATATGGCAGCCAGCGCCGCCAGAATGACCGTGAAGATCAGCGCCATCGTGGTCTTGGTGCGTCCAGGCCGCTTGGCCGTGCCCTCGCTTGCGGTTCCCGCGTCCTCGGGTGCGGTCGACGACGACGTGCCAGTGGCTGATGCCGAGGCGAGTGGCGTCGCGGACACCGCGCTCGACGACGCGCTGATCGGCTCCGCCGCCGCAACCATGGGGCCGGTGACGCCGAACGGCCATGCCATCAACGCGAGAACCGCCAGGATTGCCAGCACACCCCCACGTCCCCATAGCGTGCTCCAGCCACTGGTCCCCCGGGAGCCCGTCGTCTGGTCAGGCATGACCCCGGTCGGTCTGCTCGACGTCGTCATCGCGTCATCCTCATCGCCTCATCGTCGTGGGCACGGCTCCGCCCGCCAGCGCCCCATCGCAGGACTGCCTCACAACGGCTCTCACCGCGGCGCCATCCGTCACACAGGTCAGCGGCATGCCCGCCCAGACCCACGCAACGATGACTCTAGGCCACAGACGCCGAACGACCCATTGGTGAATAACGACCCATTGGTGAATCAGGCTCTCCCCGCAAGATGATTCATCAGGTGCCGGTGATCCACTTGGTGATCACTCCCTGCCCGAAGTAGATCACGAAGAGCGCGCTCACCACCCACATCAGCGCATGCACATGGCGGGCCTTGCCCTGGAAGATCTTCAGCAACACGAAGATGACGAATCCGGCGCCGATCCCCACGGTGATCGAATAGGCGAAGGGCATGAACACGATGGTGAAGAAGGCAGGTATCGCGTCGACCAGGTGATTCCAGTTGATCTGGGCCACCTGCTGCATCATGAGGAATCCGACGAGGACCAGCACGGGCGCCACAGCCTCGGCCGGAACCATATTCGTCAAGGGGGACAGGAAGACCGCCAGCAGGAAGGCCAGGCCCGTGACGACTGAGGCGAAGCCGGTGCGCGCCCCTTCCGCCACGCCCGCAGTGGACTCGATATAGGAGGTGTTCGAGGAGGTCGACGCGAGGCCACCAGCCAGGGCCGCGATCGAATCGACCAGGAGGATCTCGCGAAGTCGCGGAGGCTCACCCTCGCTATTCAGCAGGTTCCCCTCGGAGCCGACCGCGACCACGGTGCCCACGGTGTCGAAGAAGTCGGCCAGGAGCAGCGAGAAGACCAGCATCACGGTGGTCAGGATGCTTGCCGCGGTGAACTGGCCCTCGCCGTTGGCGAAGGCGCCCACGATGTCGACACGTCCCAGCAAGCCCAGGTCGGGCAGCTTGAAGGCGGACAATCCGGGCCAACTGGGCACATTGAGCGCCCACCCAGCCGGGTTGGTCTTGCCGTCGGACAGGGTTGCCGGCACCTTGACGATGGCCTGCACGATTACTGCCAAGACCGTCGTCGCGATGATCGCAATGAGCATGGAGCCGCGCTTCTTGCGCACATAGAGGAAGAGCAGCACGAGCAGGCCGATCACGAAGATCAGCACCGGCCAGGTGCTCAGTGAGCCGTTCAGGCCCAACTGCACAGGCGTGCCCGATCCGGGCGTGATCACATGGGCATCCACCAGACCCACGAAGGTGACGAACAAGCCGATGCCCACCGAGATGGCCACTCGCAATTCCTTGGGGACTGCCCGGAAGACCGCCTCGCGGAAGCCGGTGAGCACCAACCCGGTGATGATGATGCCCTCCACGGCGATCATGCCCATGGCACGCGGCCAGGTGGTGGTGGGTGCGATCACATAGGCGATCATGGCGTTGAGGCCCAGACCCGTGGCGAGGCCGATCGGGAAGCGTCCGACGACGCCCATGAGAATGGTCATGAGACCCGCAACCAGCGCGGTGGCCGCAGCCACCATGGCGATGGAGTGCCCGACCGCCGCCTGATCGACCACCTGATGAGCGGCGTCAAGATATTTGGGGGCACCGCTGACGAGCTCCCCGCGGGAATCAACGGCGGTGCCGATGATCAGCGGGTTGAGGGCCAGGATGTAGGCCATCGTGAAGAAGGTGACCAGGCCGCCACGCACTTCACGCGAGGTGGACGAGCCACGGGCCGTGATGGAGAACCAGCGGTTGAACGACGACACATTCGCGCTGCCATCAGCGCTTGCCACAGGGGTTTCCCCAGGGGATTGCGAGACCATGGGCGACACCCTATAGGCGTTTCACGGGTGCTCTAGCATGTGCTCATGGCCACTGATCAGAATTCCTCGAGCCCTCAGGGGTCTATGTCGGCGACTGCGGAGGTCTCCGACAAGGAGCGATTCTTCGTGCAGGCGCCCGTCGCCCCGCTTCGGGCGGACGGACTGATCGCTTTCACCATCGGGACGATCGTCTTCGTCGTCCTGGCGATTGCCGCCTTCATCTGGCGTGCCCCGTTGGCCGATGCCGGCCTCGGTTGGTGGTTCTGGGTGGCATTCAGCGGTGCTGTGATCGGAGTGCTGGCGATTTCCTATGGCATCGTGCGGCGTATCCGGATGGACCAGACCCGCACCACTGCTACAGACGTCAAGCGCCCAGCAGCTCCCAACGCCTCCTAGAACCCCAAGGCCTCAGAGGGCGTTGCGTGGTGCCCCTTGGGCCTGGTCGCAAACAGGACCGACACTCAGACGGCGGCCCGGAAACGCTGGGTCAGTCGAACAACGACGGTTCGATGCTGATGGTGTCATAGACGGGCTGAGGCAATTCGACGCCGCGTTCATCAGCCACCACGTCGGAGTGTCCGCCGCAACCATGGTCGACGCTGACGACCTTGCCATCGCGGGGCGCGAAGGAGTTCGTGCAGACGCCGAACTCGACGCCCAAAGATCCCGATAGCCGTTGGAAATAGCCGCAGGTCAGGCAATAGGCCGGTGCGTGCTCCGTCGAGGGGTTGTCGGGGCCACCGGCTCCTTCAATCCATCGCTGCGCGGCCTCGGTGCGTCCCTCGTGGGAGAGCAGGCGTTCGCGGCCAAGACCCAGCTCACTGACGATGGCCCGCGTCTCTGACCATTCAGCGGGGTCTTCGTCAGCCGCCATCTCACCGCCGGTGAATCCGGGCTCCAGGCGCGGATCATTGTCCGGCGTGGGCAGCAGGGAACCTGGAGTGACATCGCCGGGACGAACCCGTTGCGACCATGGAACCCATACCGGTGTCGGAAGGGCGCCCTCGCCGGGCAGCAGGACGACCTCGTCAACGGTGGCCGTGCGGGCACGGGGTGGACGCGTGAGCGTCACAGCCCAGTGCCAGCCCACATATCCGGGGTGGGGGCAGGCGAAGAAGTGCGTCAGGAGGCGCTCATCCTCCATCTGAAAGCCCAGATGGTCTCCCACGCCGAAATCCCGGGCCTGGTGCTCAGCAGCCGTCCTTGCGACGTCAATCGCTGCGGACAACACCGTGTCAGCTTTCATGGCTGCTTTCACCGTGGCCATCGTGATCACTTCTCCAATTCATCAGCGACGCCGCGCAGCATGGCGGCGATCTTCGACGCCTGGCCCGCACTGGGGTATCGACGGCGACGGTATCCATTGGACAGCCCGTCCAGCATCTTGATCAGATCCTCCATCATCGCCGTCAAGTCCTCCGGCGGACGCCGCGTGGCCTTGGACAGGGATGGTGGTGGATCAATCAGCTCCACCGACAACGCCTGCTCGCCACGGCGCCCATCAACGATGCCGAACTCAACGCGCTGCCCCCGCTTGACGGTGGTTACCCCTGCGGGCAGCACATTGGCGCGGAAATAAACCTCTCCATCGCCCTCGTCCTTGGTGATGAATCCGAAACCCTTATCGGGGTCGAAGAAACGCACCCTGCCGCTTGGCATCTGCACCCTCACACTACTCAGGGACCGCGTAGACGGTCCGATATGACTCAGTTCTGTGATCAGCCCTTCGACCGAGGGCTTGTTCCCACGATCGGCGAGGCGATCCAGCATTCACAACAATTCAACGCTTATCAAGGTTCCCGCCCCGGTCATGATGACGCGCCCGCAGCGGCCACAGGTCCGTGAGGACCCGCAGCGGCCACGCCTCTTGTCCATCCGCGTCCATCTGCCGGGATCGGGGCCGTCTACCAAGAGTACCGGGAGCGCCAAGATCGTCCTAGTCGGCATCATTCTTCCGGCGGCAAGAGCCCCATGGATCCCGGGCGGGTCTGCGCATCACCGCCTCGGGGCGCGGGGAGGCACAGCGCTCATAAGATTGGCTCATGACCCCTCGTGAGCGCGTGACCACTCTCGTCACCGATGACGCACCGGTAGCCGCGCCCGCAGCCTTCGCCGCACCCCTCGTGGCACCGCTGGCAGATGATGAGCAGACATCCGGAGTGGACATCGTCGGAGCCATGGCACCGCCAAGCTCCGTGAAGGCGCCCGGCGAGCCTGGTCCCGCTCTTGACAGCGTCGAGCCAGCACCCAGATCGACTCGTGACCCGAAAGAGCCGTTCGATGCTGCAGCTCTGGGCGCGGGCACTCACGAGGCGCGGCGCGATCCGAGTCAGGCCATCGTCCTGGATACGGCAGTCTCCGCGACGGTTGGCGACCCCCAGGGCATCCCACCGGTCGACGCACCACCACCAAACCCCGGTTCCCGCTTCGACTCCGAGACCACTGCGGGCGCCACCAGGACGCGCCAGGACTTCGGCAGGTCTGTTCCGATGCCCCCGTCTGTGCACCCGCTGGACGCTGCTCAACCCTCGGGTGCACAGCCCTATCCCGATGCCCCGCCGCCGAACGCGCATCATCAGGGCGGCCCCCATCTCCCCGCGCAGACAGGCCCTTATCACGTACCCGGCCAGCCCCAGCCCGGGGAGGCTGGTCGTCCCCAGCACACCACGATGTCGAGCGCGCTGGGGGTGAGTGGCATGTTCATGATCGGCTCTCTGGCGCTGGGTTTCTTCGCCGGGGGCTTGTCGTTGACCCTTCTGTTCATAGCGTGGATCTTCGCGATGAACATCCAGACGGGACGTCGGTGGTTGCAGTTCTCCTTCCTGGCAGGTTTCGGCGTGCTTGGCTTCATCTTCTTCACGGCGATCTCGCAGCAGATGTTCTCCCCCTTCGATGCCGTCCAAGTGTTTGCCAGATGGGTCTGCCTGATATTGATTCCGTGCACTGTCGCCGGCGTCTGGCACGGCATGCACGCTGCCAGTGATCGAGGGGAAGGTCGACGCAGGTGACCTCCGCATCGCGTTCACTTGCCGACGCGATCAGATCATTCGACGCCGCTGAGCTGGCAGCGCTGATACGTAGGCGTCCCGACTTGGCACAGCCGCGACCCCGGGATCTGACTGAGCTGATCGACCGGCTCTCAAGCCGGTCATCCACGCTGCTTGCTCTGGACCGTCTCAATGCCTGGCAGCTGTTGGTCGCCCAGGCCATTGCCGCATGGGAGGGCGGGGAGTCGCCTCTTGACCCCGGGGCGCTCGCCACCGCAATGGCTCTCCCCGATCACGGCGACGAGGTGCGCGCCGCCATCGACGATCTACGTCAGTGGGGTCTCGCCTGGGGTGAACCCGCCCATCTGACACAGGCGGCTCGGGCAGCGTTCGGTGATTATCCCGGCGGTTTGGCCCCTGCATCGGTCACTCCCCTGGCTCCTCAGCGGATCGCTCAGGCGCTTACTGGCGTCGGTGAGGCGGGAAGGGCCGTCCTGGACAGGCTTGTCTGGGGACCCCCGACCGGAGCGGTGCAGCGTGCCGACCGGGTTGTCAGCGTCGATGACGCCGAGACGACGATGGATCGGCTGCTGGCGTGGGGATTGCTGCGCCCGATCACCACTGACCAGGTGATCCTTCCCCGTGAGGTCGCCCTGTATCTGCGGTCCGGGGCATTGGTGAATACCACCAACCAAGCCCCCGTCTCGGCGCAGGTTCCCGCCTGGCACCCGAAACAGAACAGTGCTGGAGCGTCGCTGCCCGACGAGCTGATCGACCGTGCCGCCATTGGCTCTGCACAAGAACTGTTGAGCCATGTCGTCGCGGTAGTTGACGACATCGCTGTCCGCACTCCCCGCTCATTGGCCAATGGGGGTATCCCCAAGCGGGAGATGACAGGTTTTGCTCGTCTGGTCGAGAATCCTGAGTTGTCGGAGTTCGTCGTGGCCCTGGCCTCGCAGGCGGGCCTGTTCGTCTCGCGCGGGGGGACGCTCATGCCCACGGTCGCCCTGGACGGATTCCTTGATCGTGATGGCTTCGGGCGCTGGCTGTGGCTGCGTGACGCATGGCGCCAGCTCTCCTGGTGGCCGGAGGATGTCGCCCCCGGGGAACGCACCCCAGCCCCGAGCCGGGGTGGACCCGCGCGCGGCGCGGCGGAAGGCCGAACGCGCGCGGCATCGCCGCTGGATCATCGCAGACACGATGGTGCCGCAGGCCAGGAGTCCGGCCGTTCGGCCTGGATGCGCCAGGCTGCCTATGAGGAGCTGCAGGCCGAACCGCGCGGCACAGGCATCGATGCCGAGTCACTGGCTGCCCGGTTGGCCTGGCGCCATCCAGCATCGGTCGGGATCGACTGGTCACGCGTCAGTGAGCAGCTGATGGCTGAGCTGGAGTGGCTGGGGCTGCTTGCCTTCGCGCGCACCACCGTCCTGATCGATGCCGGGCCGGGATCTGATCCCGGGTTCACCCCCTATGGACATCACATCGTGCTCCAATCGGATCTCACCGCCGTCGCGCCGGCCCCGCTTGACCACGAGACGGCCGCCATCGTCGCCGTCATGGCCAACCGTGAATCACACGGCGCCACGGCCACCTATCGGTTCACGGCTGCCTCCGTGGAACGCGCGATGGACCGAGGCTGGAGCGGCTCGGACATCCGCACCTGGTTGGTGGAGCACTCCTCCCCCGTGTCCGGCTCTGACGATCCACTGCCTGCTGCCTTGGCTTCGTTGATCGACGATGGGGCGCGCCGCCATGGCCGGGTGCGGGTCACGACACTCAGCGCCGTGGTCCAATTGGCTGACCCCGCCACCGAGGCCTCCCTCCTGGCTGACGCCAATGCCGAGGAGCTGGGACTCGTTGCCCTGGCCCCGGGTGTGATCGGAGCGTCCGCTGAGCCCGCAGAGCTCATTGGCTTCCTGCGTCAGCGCGGGCTCGCCCCCGTGGCGCAAAGCACTCAGGGGGTGCAGATCACCACCCCGGCGACGCGCCGGGCGCCAGCTCCGAGCCGTCCCAGCCAACCACCGGCTGTGGACGCCGATGCCTTGGCCAGCGCCCTCCTGCGTCGCGAATCCGCCGGGCTCACGCCCGAACAGATCGTCCAGGCATTGACCGCCGCCTATCGTGCGGATGCCTGGGTGGGCGTCGACTGGGCCGATGACAACGGAGCCACCCATTCGAACACGATGCGGGTGCTGTCGATGGGATCTGGCGTGGTCAATCTGGTGCGACGGGCCGCAGGGCGCCTGCGATTGCCGCTCACCCGGATCATCGCCGTGGACGCTCCAACCGGCGCGACGGAGTCCTCCGAAACCTCGGCCGATACCTCGCCGACGAGCTGATCTCCATGCAGCGGCGCCCGCGGAAGTGACCTGTGTGTACGGGCTGGTCCCGTCAGGAACCACATTTGACCGGTGCGGGGATACTGGTGGTCGATGACTTACGACGGACCCCTCATTGTGCAATCGGATCGCACCCTTCTGCTGGAGGTTGACCACCCGCAGGCCGGCGAATGCCGCGCGGCGATCGCGCCCTTCGCCGAGTTGGAGCGCGCCCCGGAACATGTGCATACCTACCGCCTGACGCCCTTGGGCCTGTGGAATGCCCGGGCGGCAGGCCACGACGCAGAGCAGGTGGTGCACGCTCTGCTCAGCTATTCCCGCTATCCGGTGCCTTCCGGACTGCTCATGGACATCGCCGAGACGATGGGCCGATATGGCATCCTGCGCATCGACAAGGATCCTGCGCATGGTCTGGTGCTCACCTCCACCGATGTGGCGGTGATGACCCAGGTGCGTCGCAGCGCCAAGACCAAGGGCCTGTTGGGTGAGGCGATCGACGACGCCACGGTGGTGGTGCATCCCTCGGAGAGGGGCCATCTCAAGCAGATACTGCTCAAACTCGGCTGGCCTGCCGAGGATGTCGCGGGCTATGTCGATGGCGAGGCCCACGACATCAGCCTGGACACCGACGATTGGCAGTTGAGGCCTTATCAGGAACTCGCCGCGGAATCGTTTTGGGAGGGTGGCTCTGGGGTCGTCGTGCTGCCCTGCGGCTCAGGCAAGACGATCGTTGGCGCAGCTGCCATGGCCAAGGCGCGTGCGACCACGCTGATTCTCGTGACCAATACGGTGGCCGCCCGTCAATGGCGCGATGAGCTGCTCGCTCGCACGACGCTGAGCCCCGATGAGATCGGTGAATACTCCGGGGCGAAGAAACAGATCAGACCCGTGACCATTGCCACCTATCAAGTGGTCACCACCAAGCGCCATGGCATCCACCCCCATCTCGAACTGTTCAGCGCCCGCGATTGGGGATTGGTGATCTACGACGAGGTGCATCTGCTTCCGGCGCCGGTGTTTCGGATGACGGCTGATCTTCAGGCCCGTCGGCGTCTCGGCCTCACCGCGACCCTGGTGCGCGAAGACGGACATGAGGCCGACGTCTTCAGCCTCATCGGACCGAAGCGTTATGACGCCGCATGGCGACAGATGGAGGAACAGGGCTGGATCGCTCCCGCCGATTGTGTCGAGGTGAGAGTCGACCTCAATGATGAGGAGAAGATGGCCTATGCGATGACACCGACCACGGAGAAGCATCGGTTCTCGTCAACCGTGCCGTCAAAGCTGCCTGTGATCACCTCATTGGTCGAAGCACATCGCGGTGTTCCCACTCTGGTGATCGGACAATATGTCGATCAGCTTGAGGAGGTGGCGGCGGCATTGGGCTGCCCAATCATCACCGGCTCAACTCCGACACGTCAGCGCGAACAGATCTTCGCCGATTTTCGTGCCGGCAAGCTCAAACTGTTGGTGGTGAGCAAGGTAGCGAACTTCTCCGTGGACCTTCCCGCGGCACAGGTGGCCATTGAGATCTCCGGCACTTTCGGATCACGCCAGGAGGAGGCCCAGCGTTTGGGACGTCTCCTGCGCCCGAAACAGAATCTGAGCGGTCATGAGGCCGGTGCTGACAACACCGCCCACTTCTATTCCGTGGTGGCACGAGACACGGTGGACGCTGATTTCGCCCAGCACCGGCAACGATTCCTCGCCGAGCAGGGCTATTCCTACCGCGTCATCGAACCCGGCGAGGTGCCGTCAGAGGCGGGACGCTGAGCTGAGTCTTCTTTCACGCCCGAGCTGAGCCTCCCCCCCGATTCACCAGTCTCGTTGCTGCGGCGTGAGTGGCACCGTGGACTCTTCCACATCGCCCATGTCGAAATAACTGCCGGGACGGGCCTTCCATAATTGCACCAGCTGTTTGGGCCAGACCGTGACCTGTGCCAGGTCGGCAACGCTGAACCAGCGCGTGGCCTTCAAAGTGATCTTTTCCTCGGCTGTGTAACCACTATCACTGGGCTCAAAGGCTTGCGTATGGACGACAAAGAACTGCTCATATTGCACGAGCACCTGGTCTGAATAGCCGTGGTGCACCGTGCGCTCGGCGATCGGCCCCTCAAGCTCGTCTTCAGTGATCTGAAGACCGGTCTCCTCCTGAAGCTCCCGCAACGCCGCCTGCGCATGACTCTCACCCGGCCCCACCCCTCCACCGGGGGTCACCCACCAGACGATCCCCGGTTTACCGGGATCGCTGTCCTCCTCAAGCAGGATCTTGTCGTCAGCAATCACCAGCATTCTGCTTGCGGTTCTACGCCTGATAGGACGCGCCTGCGGTGCCACTGTGACGAAGGAGCGCGGGTGTTCGTCTTCAAGTGCCATATATCTAGGCTAGCTGGCCACCGACCGATCGATGAGGTCAGCACCCAGTCAGGAGATGGCTCACAGAAGGGGCCCGGGGGCCACTAACACAAAAGCCCCGAGCCCCAAGGGCCCGAGGCTCGATACCGCGGTGAAATGCATTGGCATACATAAAAACTCCTCCCTGGTGGGGTCTGTGACCCTGCCAGGGAGGAGTTGTAAAGTCCGG